>ENA-OUNI01000028-OUNI01000028.1-human-gut-metagenome-genome-assembly--contig:-NODE-28-length-48160-cov-3.520392_pt1 | contig 48160 bp, 43 predicted proteins | sample MGYA00242499_ERZ504580 | MGnify/ENA primary metagenome ERZ504580 (study PRJEB26092, sample SAMD00036315) | human gut metagenome | host: Homo sapiens | study: EMG produced TPA metagenomics assembly of... | reverse complement strand
ATGCAATGTTAGTTGCAACACAGTAAAATTAAATGTATATTTAGAACGTTCAAGTGGACCAGAAGATTTTTATAGTTATCAAAAATGGCAGTGTGTAGATTATAATACGAATTCTTTATATATGGGTAAAGAAATTAAAGTTGAAAAGGGATATTATTACCGTTTACGTGGATATCATTCCTGCACTAAGAATGGTGTCACTGAAAATGGTGGAAGTTCAACAAATGGTATTTATATCGGTTAACAAAATATTTATATAACCAATAACCATTAAAATACGAGCAAATAAAGTGTTATTATATAAGCGCAAGAGAGGAAGCGTAAATAAACGGAAACAATTTTTAACCCAGTAGTTCCACCACGCTCCCTCACCCCTAAGAAAAAAAGCGGGGCCAGTCCCCTATAGAAACCTTATAACAATGAATATATTAAGACGAAAACGCAGATCTTTCAGGATTTTCAACGCGTCGAAATTCCTTTTTCCAACCACAACACAGATCTGAGTCATCATGTGTTACTATGTTCAGCGTGTGAGTGATCATACGGAACATCGGCTGGCCCCGATAAGTGAGGCATCGGTATTACTGCAGGAATACCGGTGCCTCTTTTCTGTACGCTTCTACAAGCCGATGCCCATAATTGAACAAAAATATCAAGATTGTTGTGCAATCTGCTTTAAAATTCCGTTGGAATCTGCCAGATATTATGCTATAATAATCAAAAAAGAGAGAATAAGCATAAAACACAAAAGAAATTTCAGATTATTTTCGCGGACAACGCGTCAAAGACCATGCTGGCATGGGAACTTGACGACTGCTGGCCGCGATAACGGGCCAAACGTATAACGCGTGTTTTGACCCACAGTGACAACATTTTGTCCCCGAACAAAACGGGAGAACAGGAGGCATCTTATGCGTCTTACATTTCTTGGAGCAACACATGAAGTGACGGGCAGTTGTTATTATCTGGAGGCTGCCGGAAAGAAGTTTTTAGTGGACTGCGGTATGGAACAGGGACCGAATATTTACGAAAACAAGCCGATTCCGGTCCCGGCATCCCAGCTTGATTTTGTATTGATCACGCACGCGCACATCGACCATACCGGAAATCTGCCGCTGCTGTATGCGCACGGCTTCCGCGGCCCAATCTATATGACTCCGGCGACGGTAGCGCTTTCGGACATCATGCTCCGCGACAGTGCACACATTCAGCTCGCCGAGGCCGAGTGGCGGAACCGCAAGAACCGTCGGGCGGGAAAAGAAGATTACGTCACACCATACACAATGGAGGACGCCCTCGGCGTGATCCGCTTGCTGGAGGGCATTCCGTATCATCAGCGTGTGACACTATCGGACGGCATTCAGATCCGTTTCCTCGATGCCGGTCATCTGCTCGGCTCCGCATCCATTGAGCTGTGGCTGACAGAGGACGGTGTGACGAAAAAACTGCTCTTCTCCGGCGATATCGGAAATATCCATCAGCCGCTGATCAACGACCCGGAGTACCCGGAGAGCGCTGATTACGTGATTATGGAATCCACCTACGGTGACCGGAGCCACGGTCCGAAACCGGATTATGTACCGGAGCTGGCAAAAATCATTCAGGAAACGCTCGACCGCGGCGCAACCTCGTGATCCCGTCGTTTGCTGTTGGAAGAACGCAGGAGATGCTGTACTTTATTCGTGAAATTAAGGCAGAGCATCTGGTTCACGGTCACGGCGAATTCCCGGTTTACGTGGACAGTCCGCTTGCCGTTGAGGCAACCAATATTTTCCGCGATCACCAGAAAGAGTGTTACGATTCCGATGCTGCAGCGCTCCTTGCACAGGGCATTAACCCGATTCTGTTTCCGGGCTTAAAGCTCTCGATCACATCCGATGAGTCGAAAGCCATCAACTTCAACGAAACCCCGAAGGTCATCATATCCGCGAGCGGCATGTGCGATGCAGGACGAATCAAGCATCACCTGAAACACAACCTCTGGCGGCAGGAGAGTACGGTTCTCTTCGTCGGCTATCAGGCCGTCGGTACACTGGGACGGGCGCTGATCGGAGGCGCGAAGGAGGTGAAACTGTTCCAGGAAGAGGTTCATGTGAACGCGCACATCATCCAGTTCCCGGGCATGAGCGGCCACGCAGATCAGGAAGGACTGCTCAAATGGGCGGGCAGTCTGCGGGCAAAACCGGACCGCGTTTTCGTAACGCACGGCGAAGATAAAGTGACGGAAATTTTTGCAGAAAAACTGTGGGACGAATTCCGCTACCCGGCGATGGCTCCGTTCTCCGGCACGGTATTTGACCTGAAAGAAAATGAATTCATCGAAAAAACCGTTGGCATTCCGATCCAGAAGGAAACAACGGCAAACGCTGGAACACTGCGCACGAGAAGCAGCGGAAATGCCGTCTTCGATCGTCTCGTTGCGGCTGGTCAGCGGCTGCTCACCGTCATTACAAGAAACAAAGGTGGTGCTAACAAAGACCTTTCGAAATTTGCCGATCAGATCAACAGTCTCTGCGACAAATGGGACAGATAAAGCAGTCCGGTGGCTGGAAGAAAGACTGTGCTATTAATATAGAAGAAAAACTGGAAGAAAGCAGGCGGCAGGGAAGCTGTGCTGCATAAGAAAAGAAAAAACAGAAGTGGATAAATTACAAACTCCCCGGGGTGAGCATTCCCCAGGGAGTTATTATAATAAAAAAGAGCAAGCGTAAAAAAAGTTATTTCTGGATAGCCTGTTCCAGTGCTTTTGCAAGCTGGTCTGGACATGATGTTCCGCGTCCGTTGCAGTCGATGCCTTTCATGCGGGAGATGGCTTCGTTTACGTCCATGCCCTCAACGAGTCTTGCAACACCCTGTGTGTTTCCGTTGCATCCGCCTACGAACTGTACGTTGTGTACTTTACCGTCTTCTACCTCAAACAGAATTTTTCTGGAACAGGTACCTTTTGTTGTATATTCCATCGATAAGATCCTCCTTTGTGAATAAAAAATTAGAACATTATCGTGAACTTCAGCCACGATAATTCTTCGGTTCCTGCTATTATATCATAGATTACGAAAACAGCAAAGAAAAAAGATACCACAGATCCAAAATTTATTGTATACTGTAACAGGAATTACAAAGAAACCAGAAGGAAAAGAAAATGGACTCCCGGAGTTTTCCGTTCTTACTTTAGTGGCTGACCGCTGACAAAAATGATTTCATAAAAGCAAGAACAGAAAGAATCGGGGAGTACATGTAAAGTTATTGGAGGATATCATAAACATGAAGTTAATTGGAATTATCGGTGCAATGGAAGTTGAAGTTGCAAGCTTAAAGGAAATGATGACGGATGTTACAATCCGCACGAAAGCATCCATGGAGTTCAACCACGGTTACCTGAACGGAAAAGAAGTGGTTGTTGTGCGTAGCGGAATCGGCAAAGTAAATGCCGGTATCTGCACCCAGATTCTTGTGGATGATTACGGCGTGGACTGTGTCATCAACACCGGAATTGCAGGCTCCCTGCGGAATGAAATCAACATCGGCGATATCGTCATCTCGACCGATGCTGTTCAGCATGACATGGATGTGCGCATCTTCGGATACCCGCTCGGCGAGATTCCGCAGATGGGCGTTTTGAGCTTCCCGGCAGACGAGCATCTCGCAGAGGTGGCAGAGGAAGTCTGCAAGAAAGTCAATCCGGAAATCCAGGTATTCCGCGGACGCGTGGTCAGCGGTGACCAGTTTATTTCCAGCAAAGAAGTGAAAAACCATCTGATCGAGGAATTCAACGGTTCCTGCGCCGAGATGGAGGGCGCTGCGATTGCGCAGGGCGCTTATCTGAACAAGATTCCATACGTCGTACTCCGCGCCATCTCCGACAAAGCAGACGACAGCGCAACAATGGACTACCCGACCTTTGAGAGCGAGGCAGCCCGCCACTGTGTCAACCTGCTGCAGGAAATGGTAAAACGCCTGTAATCTAAAAAAAGCAAGAAGAAAAAATCGACAAACGGGCAGGCGAAAACCAGCGAAACCACGCGAACCGGCACGAAAGCAGTCCCCTGAAGGAACGAAAAATAAAAATTCACGCGAAAAAGCACAGAATCACAAAGAATTTGACGAACGTTTTTTGTTTCCAAATTTTTCCGGCAGTGCTATACTGTGGCACATCGGAACAAGAAGATGCTCACTACGGATTGCTCAGCAGTAAAACACTTGCTGTTTTGCTGCGTAAGAAAGTGATTCAGGTGTGAGCAGCCCTCCTTTTGCGAAGCAAAATTTTCAATGAGGGCTGCGAATGTTACAGTTCTCAGGTACCTGTGAACTGTAACACGTCTCCACTGCCGATATGCCAGCGGAAGAATCCTGTGCGCGCAAATTCTGCCGCGGCATCCGCCGATGCACCGCAACGGAAGCACCGGCATATGATCATGACAGGCAAATTCAAAAATCATCAGGGGGAATAAGAATGCTGGAGTTTTGTGTGAAACAAAATGTGTTCTTATACGCAATGATAGCAGCAGGAATCGCCGGTGTGTGGTGCCTGTTCTGGAATAACCGTTTCTACACCCGGGCCATCCGCGATCTCGGAAGGCTGAAGGAACCAAAGTCGAAATGGACCAGGTCGGTGCTGGAAACGTGTCAGAGAAAAGCGCATCCCTTTTCGAATGCCGGGGCGTTTATGCGCAGCCAGATTGCACAGGGCAGGTCAGCGGGAATGGCAGTCCCGACGCTTCTGCGCGGAAGCCAGAATATGATCCTCACGGTTCTGGCGCTGTCGATTCTTTCGCTGTGGGCGATCTACCGATACCGTTATGGAGAGGCGGAGCTGATGCGCTACCTCGGAACGGCATCGCGCTCGCCGGAGGCCTTGTCTTTTTCCGGCTCTGTCTGGATTTCGGCGGAAAAGAGGAAATTCTGCTGAACGGCTGGACAGACTATCTGGAAAATGAGTTTGCAGCGACGAAACAGAGTGCGGTGCTGGAAACCGTACAGCAGACCGAATGGCAGCCGGTGCAGGCGGAAACCATGGCACAGGCAGGAACCGGAGCGGCGAAAGCAAAACCGCAGACTGCGGGAAGCGAGTCCGCCAAAGAGCGGAATGAACTGTTCGCAGACCCGGAAAAAGAAGCGAGGATTTCGAAGTCAGGGAGGGCATCCGCCAGACCGCCGCGGCCGAGAGCAGGTTTGCCGGAATGCTGACGCCCGAGGAAGAGAAGCTGATGAGGGAAATTATCAGCGAATACGTGTAAATACCAGGGGATCAGGCCGGGGAGCATGGCATATCGACATGACCATATTTCCGAATCGGCAGTCCGCAGGTATCTAAGATAAAAATATTTCAGGCAGTGCTGTCTTTCAAAACAGACAGGCGGCACTGCTTTCCCGGATAAAGCAGAATCATCATCTGCAAAAGGAGGAACCAACATGAGACTTGTAATTCTTGAGGCAGAGTCACTGGGAAAGGACATGGATCTGTCCGGCTTTTCCCGTTTTGGAGAAGTGACAGTATATGAAAAAACAACGGAGGAGGAATGCCCGGAGCGTGTGCGGGAGGCGGATATCGTCATCTGCAACAAGGTGCGCATGTGCAGCCGCACCCTGTCCGGCGCGGAGAACCTGAAACTGATCTGCGTCACCGCGACCGGCATCAACAACATCGATCTCGATTATGTGAAGCGCCACAACATCGCCGTGACGAACGTCGCCGGCTATTCCACCGTCAGCGTGGCCCAGCACACCTTTGCGATGTACTTCTATCTGGCAGAAAAACTCCGTTATTACGATGATTACGTAAAAAACGGCAGCTACGCCGCCAGCAGTCTTTTCACCTGCATGGACAGACCGTTCACCGAGCTGGAGGGCAAGACGTGGGGCATCATCGGCCTTGGCGCGATCGGCAGAAAAGTGGCTTCGATTGCACAGGCATTCGGCTGCCGTGTGATCTATTACTCCACCTCCGGTGCACACGATGATCCGGACTACGAGCGGGTCGATCTCTATCGTCTGCTGAAGGATTCTGATGTGGTTTCCATCCACGCCCCGTTAAATGAGGCGACCGAGAACCTGATGAATATCGAAACGTTTGCCAACATGAAGCGGAACGCAATTCTGATCAACGTCGGCCGCGGCTCGATCGTGAATGAGCGTGACCTCTGCTGTGCCCTGCGCGAGGGCCTGATCGCCGGAGCAGCGCTCGATGTACTTTCCAGCGAGCCGATCCGCAGTGACAGTCCGTTGCTGAAAATGGCGGACGACGACCGCCTGTACATCACGCCGCACATCGCCTGGGCATCGAAGGAAGCCCGCACGCGCCTGATCGGACTGGTGCAGAAAAATATTGCTTCGTACCTGGAAGGCGGCATGGAAAACCGCGTGGTATAAAAGGGGTACAAAGCCAGGGACAAAATACATAAAAAGAGCCGGACATCCGACGGAACCGCAGAGGGGACTGTAAGAACAGCCGCTCCCAAGTTCCGCCGGATGCCCGGCTTTTGCATTTGCTTTATTCGCTGCAAAAACGAGAGAACATTATTCCTCTGTAATCTGAATTTCCAGATAATCAAACTCCAGCGATTCAATAAAATTATCCTGTGTGAACCGCGTTTTCGATCTCCGTTTAAACTCCGAAATATTCGTATCGAGCCAGATCGGCTTCGCCAGATTCCAGGCATCACAGATTTCATCGAGCGCACGGAAGACCTTGTGCGTTCTGGTATCCTCATCGTCGATGCAGACGGTAAGATCCTGAAGAATATGATTGTTTTCCACTAATTTTCCCCACATCTGAAACATATTAAAAATCCTCCTGAAAAGTACAAAGTGAACAGTGCATTTGGAACGACCGTGTTAATCGCTGGTAACGGTATGCAGTTCTTTAAAATCCTTCGGCGAGATCCCGTACTCTTTTTTTAAACGCGCGGTAAAAACTCGAATAGTCGTGAAATCCGAACAGCAGATACACCTTTGTGACCGGTACATCGCCGAGCAGCGCTTCACGGCACCTTGCCAGCCGCTTTTTGGAAATGTACTGGTGGATCGACATACCGATTTCATCCTTGAAAACGTGTGCAATGTGATATTTGCTCACAAAAAGTTCCGCCGCCAGCCGTTCGAGCGACAGATCCTCGGACAGGTGCTCATCAATATAGAAACAGAGCTGTTCATACAGCGAGAGCTGTGCTTTCCGGGTGAGCGGGTGATGCTGCTCATACACCGTTCGGTTGATCTGCATCAGCAGGTCGCTGACGTAGAGAAAAATCTGCGTCTCTTTTCCAAAATGATCGGACCGCATTTCTTCGATCAGGCGGATGGTGCGGTACTGGATCGTGTTGAACTCGACGGAATCGAGCGGGAACAGATATTTCTGATTTTCGGCAGCGTATTCCATCAGGTAAACGTAGTCGGCGGAACGGGCGCGGAGCTGTTCTGCAAAAGCGGCGCTGACCCAGAACACAAAGCGGCGGTACGGCACAGACAGGTCGTGCATCACCAGATGATGCGGCACGCCGGGCGGAATCAGAAGAAGATCGCCGGGCGTCGGTGTGTAGAGCACTCCGTCGATTTCCAGTGAGATCGCCCCTTCGAGAAAGAGATAGAACTCATAATGCGTATGCGTATGTTCTTTTACGCCGGGCACATCGTCGGTGCTGTAATAGTATAACTCAAACGTATCCGAAATCATGTACTGCCGGGTGGCAAATTTCGTCTGCAGTTTTTCTTTCATAATAAAAGCATCCTTGCAAAAAAATGATATTTTTGAACCATAACAACAATTCCCAGCATATCACAAAACAGCAAGTTTTACAATGTATTCGGCAATCCGCACAATAGAAAAAAACAATTTGTCCGGTTATGATACAAGGGAATAAAATAAAAACAGAATGCAGAATAAATTTCAGATAAAGATCAAAACGGAGGAACAGCTATCATGAATCAGATTCTCGAACAGCTTGGAACATACGGCATTGTGCCGGTTGTCGTTTTACAGGATGCAGCAAAAGCAGAGCCGCTTGCCGAAGCTCTCTGCAAGGGCGGACTTGCCTGCGCCGAAGTGACCTTCCGCACCGATGCGGCAGAAGAATCCATCCGCATTATGAGCGAAAAATTCCCGGAAATGCTGGTGGGAGCCGGAACTGTGCTCACAACTGAGCAGGCGGACCGCGCCGTGAAAGCCGGAGCAAAATTTATCGTCAGCCCGGGCCTCAATCCGGAGGTAGTAAAATGGTGCCAGGCACACGAAGTACCAGTGATCCCGGGCATCGTGACCCCGACGGAGATGGAGCAGGCGATCGGTCTTGGGCTCACCATGGTGAAATTCTTCCCGGCAGAACCGGCAGGCGGACTGAAATACATCCGTGCCATCGCAGCACCGTACACCATGATGAAATTCATGCCGACCGGCGGCATCAACCCGCAGAATGTAAGAGAATACCTGGCATACGACCGCATCGCAGCATGCGGCGGAAGCTGGATGGTAAAAAATACGATGATTGAAAACAACGAATTCGACCGCATCGAAGGGCTGGTGAAAGAGGCGGTTGAGATCGTAAAGGAAAGCCGGACGTGACGACATCCTTCCCGCAGCCGCTGGGCACCGACCGTTGACCTCGAGCGTGATCCGAGATGGGGAAGAAACGAGGAGGGCTACGGCGAGGACCTGTGCTGACCGGAAAAATGGCCGGCGCTTACATCGAGGGAATGCAGGGCGACGATCCAAAATATCTGCGCTGTGCATCAACCCTGAAACACTTCTATGGAAACAACACCGAGGTCGGCCGCGGCTGGAAGAACTCTTCGATTGACCCGCGGAATAAATACGAGCTGTATCTCGAGCCGTTCCGCAGATGTATTGAGGAGAGCGGCGCAGAGGGCATCATGACGGCGTACAACAGAATCAACGGCACCGTCGGCGGAATGGTCCGGGAAAACATGGAAAACTCGGAATCCGTCATCATGAAACAGGCGGACCAGAAGATGTATGAAAATAAAAAAGTTCACGGTGAATCGCCGCAATGGATTGTCCCCGCGGGTCTTTTCGTGGTACAATGAAACATAACCGATAAAAAGAAAAACGAGGGCAGAACATGAACGAATTATATGAAATGATTGAAAAGAAAATCAAAGAATCCGGCTATCCGCGGCCGATTTCGGGAAGCGATGTTTACGATGACATCTGCGACCAGATCGAGGGAAAAGAGAACGGTTCCTATGTGGTATTATCGAAATTTGATGATGATGTGATTTTCGAGTACCACATCACGGTGATGGATGATGAATTCAACCTCGGCGTGCTGACGATGCGCACCCCGGAGGGCGTGTTTGAGGCTGATTTTGACCAGTAAAAGAGAAAAGAAAGAGGTTGTTACTTATGCCGAATGTTGAAAAAATCACAAAACAGACGGAAAATCCGTTCGTAAATCTTTACCTGGTGGAAGGAACAAACAAAGTAAACCATCACTTCCGCTATTATGTGGCTTCCCGCGCAAAATCCATCGAGCAGATGAAGATCAAAACAAGAAAAAATACGCCGGACGGCGTGCTGATGTACAGTTTGTACGGGGAAAAGCGCGACAAAATTGTTCTGGTGCGCCAGTACCGCGTTTCTATTGACGACTACATCTATGAATTCCCGGCAGGGCTGGTAGAACCGGGCGAGGAGTTCCACGAGGCCGCCGTGCGCGAGATGCATGAGGAGACTGGTCTTACGTTTCACCCGTTGAAAGTAGATCCCTGCTACGAGAAACCGTTCTTCACCACAATCGGCCTGACCGATGAAGCATGCTCTGCCGTTTACGGCTGGTGCGAGGGCGAGATCAGCCGCAAATACCTCGAAGAGAGCGAAGTGATCGAAGTTGTCCTTGCTGACCGCGAGGAGGCAAAGAGAATCTTAAAGGAAGAAAATGTAGCGATTATGTGTTCTTATCATCTGATGCATTTTATTCATGATGAGGAGCCGTTTGCATTCCTGAAATAAGTGGGGGGAGCCAGAAAAACACAACCCCTGGAAGTTCTTAGCACGAACTGCCAGGGGTTGTGTTTTTCTGACTCCCATTTACGTTGTGGGGGACGGGAGGGTGAGGACTCAGGTGTAGTATTGGGCCTGGGTTTCGTAAAGATTGGCGTAGATGCCGTGGTTTGCGAGGAGGGTGTCGTGGGTTCCGTCTTCGGCGATGCGGCCGTGGTCGAGGACGATGATGCGGTCGCAGAATTTGCAGCTGCTCATGCGGTGGGAGATGTAGACAGCGGTTTTGCCGGCGGTCATCTGGCTGAACTGTTCGTAGATTTCAGCCTCAGCGATCGGGTCGAGGGCTGCGGTCGGCTCGTCGAGGATGACGAACGGGGCATCCTTGTAGAGGGCGCGGGCGATGGCGGTGCGCTGGGCCTCGCCGCCGGAAAGGTCGACACCGGAGCCGTTGTTGTTGTAAAGGCGGGTGCGGACGCCCTGCGGGAGTTGCTGTACACGGTCGGTGAGACCGACTTTTGCAAGAGAGGATTGCAAAGCAGCTTCATCAATCTCGGTTCCGGCGGCGATGTTTTCGTCGAGCGGGAGGGAAAACAGGTGGAAATCCTGGAAAACGACGGAGAATGCCTGCGTGTACTCTTTGTAGCTATATTTGCGGATGTCAATGCCATTCAGGGTGATGTAACCTGAAGTTGGCTCATACAGGCGGCAGAGCAGCTTGATGAGTGTTGTCTTTCCGGCTCCGTTACGGCCAACGAGGGCGGTTTTGTCGCCGACGGCAAAGGACAGTGTCACATGCTCGAGCACCGGAAGATCCGTGCCGGGATAGGAGAATGAGACATCGTGGAACGCAAATTCGTACTGGCCGTCGTCGCGTTTCTCAATCGGCAGTGTACCGTCGTAGGCATAGACGGCTGCGCGATGAAATCCTCATAGGTCGAGAGATAGGAATTGATATAGTCGAACTCCGATCCGGTTGCGAGAAATGTCTGAAGATCACTCATGGCGCGTGTCACGGAACCGGCATACAGAAGAACATCCCCGATGGGGAGAACGCCGTACAGAGCCTGGCGCCGATCACAAGGTACGCAGCGAAATTGGAAAGGAGCGAAAGCAGCGCGTTTTTTCCGTCTGTGATGGCGGAGAAGCGGGCGAAGTCGAGGTACATCGGCAGGAAATGTTCCATGGCCTTTCCAAACTGTGTGTCGAGAAAGTGATCAAAATGACCGATGCGGATATCGTCCGCGCGCCGTTCTTCCAGCGTCGCATTGGCGAGATAATTGGCAACCGAGTTGGAATGGTCGTTGCCTGGTTCAGCTCTATCTTTTTCTGTGTACTCTTGCGGTTGATGCGGGAGGAAGTGCAAGCTGCACACCACAGAGCAGGAGCAGTGCAAGCATCGAAAACGGCGAGGTGAAAAAGTTCTTCCTGCTGCTGTCGGACAGAAGAAACAGACGGAGCAGGAAAAACAGGGCATAGAGAACCGAGAGCAGGGAAGTGATCAGCGTATGAATGACAATGAGCTGGTCACCCACATTTCCCGATCCCATGGAGGAGACGTTAGTGCGCCGGATGGCATCCATCGTCTCTGTTTTTTCGAATTTCTCAAACTCCAGCTCCAGCGCCTTTGCGGTGATTTTCTGTTCCGTGCGTGCAAGACAGAGTTCTTTTTGGCCGTCGAGATACTGACGGCAGATTTTTTCAAACAATCCCAGCCCATACTGCGTAAGCAGAAAGACGACAACCGTATACAGACAGGCGCGGTACGACTTTGCAAGCAGTAAATTCAAAATTCGCGCCGAGAAAAACAAGGAGAGATACGGCAGCGTTGCAGCTGCAAAAGCGCTTCCGAGAAGCCAGAACAGCACGCGGTGATTGCCCTGGCTCACCATAGTTAAAAAGCGGCAGATGGCATGAAACCGTTCTTTCATTTTCATCAGATATCTTCCTCCGTTTCCTGATAATACTGGCTCTGCACCTCAAACATATGCGCATACGATCCGCCAAGGGCAATCAGCTCATCGTGGGTTCCGCATTCTTTGATCTTTCCGTTTTCGAGAAACAGGATCGTATCGCAGAAGCGTGTCGATGCAAGACGGTGCGAGATGAAAAGCGCAGTCTTATTTTTCAGCAGTGTGCTGTAGGTTTCGTACATTTTATTTTCCGAGATTGCATCGAGCGCAGCCGTCGGCTCATCGAGCAGGAGCAGATGGCAATTTTTATAGAGTGCCCGCGCCATCATCAGTTTTTGCATTTCACCGCCGGAAAGCGTAATGCCGTCGTCCGCCATATCCTTGCCAAGATAGGTTTCTTCTTTCTGCGGCAGACTTGCAATTTTTTCCCAGAGTCCGGCGCGGATGAGTGCTTCTCGGCAACGGTTACGATCGGTCTCTTCCAGTGGGGAGCAGCTCACATTTTCTGCAATCGAAAACGAGAGTGCAAACGGGTCCTGAAAGACCGCCGCGATTGCTTTGTAATACTGTGCCGGATTCAGACTGCCAAGGGGAATGCCGTTGATGGTGATATTCCCTTCCGTTGGCTGATATAGCCCGCAGATCAGCTTGACAATGGTGGATTTTCCGGCGCCGTTGATGCCGACAAGTGCCGTATGCTCGCCCGCATGGAGTGTAAAACTGACATCATCGAGGATCCTTTTATCGCCGCCCGGATGGGAAAACGAGACGTGGGAAAAGCAGATTTCCAGCGGTTTTTCTTCCGCAAGTTCCGGCCGGAACGGCAGCGTGTGGCCTGCAGGGAACGGGAGATCGAAGAATTCCCGCAGCCAGCGGATCTGCTCGAGACAGAGCACGGATTTGGAGAGCGCGGCGGTGATCTCGTTAAAATATGAAGAAAAACCGGAGACGGCACCGAGCGCAAGCACAAAGCCGGATACGGTCATCGTGCCGTGGGATAGACGGTAAATCAGAAAGCCATAGCAGATTCCGTCGCGCAGAAGCTGTAGTGTAAGTGTCAGCAGATCATTTGCAAAGTAGGCGCTGCGGATGCGGAACAGAATTTTCTGATACCGCTTGTTGAGCTGGCGATAAACACCATCGAGCCATCCGTTCAGCTGATACAGACGGATATCCTTTCCGGCGGATGTGTTGTACGACTGTTTCTGGAAATAGCGCTGCGATACTTCAATTTCAGACAGATCGTCTCTGCGGCGGACTTCGTAAGAAGCCGCGCGGCGGTAGCTGAGAAACTGCAGAACCGAGAGCACAAGCAGCAGAAGAATGATAGCCGGATGGACGGTTCCGATCAGTCCTGCGTAGAGAATCAGCCCAAGAAACGAAGAATAAATTGTGACATCGTATCGGAACATGCCTTCCACGCCGACCCAGTTGCTGCAGGTGGCTCCGACGGCTTTTTCGGCGAGCTGCAGCGTTTTTGGTTCTGTCAGAACCGCATAATCTATCTGCATGAAATGACAGAGAAGGCGGCGCGTAAAAAAGCCGGTCCGGAATTCGGTATACTGCCAGGCGTTCCGCGATTGCAGAAAGGTGTGGCTGACAAAAACAACGGCATAGCAAAGAAAGAGAACGAGCGTTCCAAGTGCAAATCCGGAAAAGCCGCTGCTCTGTTCCAGAAACAGGAGAATCCCGGCAGGAAGCAGAATCCCGAAAAAGCCGGTGAGCACCTGTGAGACGATTTCGAGTGCCTGAAAGAGAAACGGCTTTTTGCTGTAATGCCACAGCTCCCGATGAATATAAATGTAGTTAGACCATAATGAATACATAAAGACCTCCTCTGTCACATGTCTTTCGTGAACTGTAGTTATCCTACCATATTCATGCAAAACACGGGGGAAAAGTACGTAAATGGAACAAAAAAGAACGCGAACAGCAAAAAAAGTGTTCACGTTCTGCAAAATTTCTCTGTAGAATCATCGGACAAAATCAAAAAATCCTGGAAAGAGCTTTTTACAGCGGCAGCATAATCTCCGTCACGAAAACGCCGGGCTCGTTCTGCCGGTTGATATATCCTTCGTACTTTTCCACAACAAGATTGATCCGTTTCAGCCCATGCCCGTGATTTCCGCGCTTCGTGGTGATATACTCGCTGTCCAGCTTCCGCACAGTATCCTTTGTTGCATTCGTAACGGAAATATACAGCTGGTTTTTCAGCACACCAATATAAAGCCGGATATAGGGATCCGCAAGGCCCTCGCATGCTTCTACCGCATTGTCAATCAGATTTCCGATCAGCGCGCAGAGATCAATATCACTCACCGTAAGATTGGCCGGGCAGGCTGCCTTATAATCCACGCGGATGCCGTTCTTTTCGGCGAGTGAAATTTTGGAATTTAAAATCGCATCGAGATTCACATTCCCCGAGTCGCAGAGCTGGTTGACCTGATCGAGATCATTTTCGAGCAGCCCGAGATATTCCTGCAGCTTATCATACTGTCCCATCTCAACATATGCCTTCATTGACTGCAGATGATTGTGGTAATCATGACGCCAGCCGCGCATTGTCAGATAGATATTCTGCACTTCCTCGACCTGGCGGGCGAGAAGCTGGTTCTGGTATTCGATATTTTTGCGTTCCAGATAATGGGATAAAAATGGAATGTGCGCCATGAAACATCACCTCGGTTCGTTCGGAATTGGAAATTAAAAAATGCAAAACCTTTAAAACGCATTCGGCCGGTAAAACTGCAGGAATGCCTGGTTGAGTGATGCATAGCATCCGCGGCTGACCGGAATTTTTGTTCCGTCCGACAAGAGACATTCCGTCCGCGTGATCCGCTCCACATGAGCGAGATTCACAAGATAACTTCGGTGTGCGGCCGCAAAACATTCCCCCGTCTCACCAGAAGCCTGCCATGCGGCAGAAAGTTCTTCGCGGAACTCCGACAGATTTTTCTTAAACGTTTCCGTGCCGGCGGCCGTATGCAGCGTCAGATAATGATTATCGGACTCCACAAAAAGCAGATCCGAGAGGAACAGCTTCTGCGTCTCCCCGCCAAGTGAAAGCAGCAGATGCGGCTTTTCCTGTCCGCGCAGCGTCTGCAGTTCGTCGAGCAGCGGAAACAGTGTGTCTTCCGTCACCGGCTTTAAGAGATACCGGAACGCCTGCACCTCATATCCTTCGAAAACATATTCTTTATGATTCGTCAGAAAGAGAATCGGCACCTCACTGTCCGTTTCACGGATTTTCCGCGCCAGCGCCATGCCGTCCATTCCGCCGAGATCAATATCGAGAAAGATGAGATCAAACGGATACGAGCCGGGATACTGGAACAGAAAAGCGGCGGAGTCTGAAAAGGCTTCCACGGTCAGAGGAAGCCTTTTTCGCTCCGCAAAGGTGCGGAGCAGCATTTCCATCCGGGAACGCTGCGCCGGTTCATCTTCGCAGTAAGCAATTCTCATGTTATTCACCCAAACATTTTTTGAAGAAGTTATCGTAAACGGTAATCATTTCCTCAGTCCAGAATGCTGCACCGCCGTGGTCTGCGCCGCGAAGAAGATACAGCTGTACATCTTTTCCGGCATCCTTTAATGCGTGGTAGAGATCGACACTCTGCTGGCAGAACACCATCGTGTCCTTCGTGCCGTGTGCGATCAGCATCGGCGGGAAATCCTCGTTCACGTATGTTTTGGAGCAGGCTGCCTTAGCCTCCTCAAGATGCTCGGTGATGTCATAGCCCATCAGCATGCCCTCCGGGCTGTCCGGTTTCTGATGGTTCAGCGTTATCGGATAGCCGTACGGCAGTGTCACATCAACAGCTCCGTACAGATCGATAATACCGCATACCTCGCAGCTTTCCTCATTGATCGGCTCGTCAAGTTTTCCGCTCTTTGCGGTCATGCCGGCAACGGAAGAAACCTGTCCGCCGGAAGAATCTCCCATCAGGAACATCTGCGATGGATTCAGCTTGTATTCCTCCGCATGCGCACGCAGAAAACGTACCGCATTTTTCGCATCGATGATCTGTGCCGGGAAATGCGCGATGCCGCTGTGACGGTATTCCACGATGGCAACAACGTAGCCGCGCTGTGCGAGGCGGGCGATCATGCCGACTTTCTGATAGACATACTGTTTCATCCAGGCAGATCCCTGAATAAATGTGATGCACGGCCAGGTGCGCTCCGGGTGCGCCATCTGGAATGGTGTGAAAATTTCCAGATGAAGATTGTGCGCCTCGTCGTAGACAACTTTATGCGCATAGCGGATCTCCATTTCCTCTCCGGTCACTGGAATTTCCACGGCGCGTCTACCGCGTCCGTGTAGTCCGGCATTGTCTCATACGTGTAGTTTGATGGTTCAATGATCATGTGTAAAAACCTCCTTTTTCAAAAACTCATTTTTCGGTCCGAAACAGCAATCCACAGGATTTACGATTTCTTCGACTCCTCATATGATTTTAACTCGGAAAGTGCCTCCCCGGCAAGTGGATACAGTGCAATAATGTTGAAAATTGTCATCAGCCCGATACCGACATCACCGAGATCCCACACAAATGTGTAAGCGGCAATTCCTCCGATAAACAGCATTATAAGTGCAAGAACCTTGTAAGCGGTCTGGAAACACCACTTGTCACCGAACAGGTAGGCAACGTTGCTTCTTGCATAGAACAAAATGCCGAGGAACGTGGAAAAGCTGAACAAAAACAGCGTAAGTGCAATGAAAATCACACCGAATTTGCCAAGATGATACTGCATGGCGGTCTGTAAGAGATCCATGCCGGAAAGGCCATCGATCAGATCCTTTGGTGCGAGCAGCATAATCATTGCGGTGCAGCTGCAGATGACGATCGTGTCGACGAAAACGCCGAGCGCCTGTACAAGGCCTGCTTTGGCCGGGCGGTCACATTCTGCGGCGGCAGCGGCGCATGGAGCGGAGCCGGAACCGGCCTCATTCGAAAACAGACCACGTTTTACACCGTTCATCAGAACAGCACCAAAACCGCCGGCTGCAATCTGACGAAGTCCGAAGGCTTCCTCAAAAATGCGTGCAAACACAGAAGGAATCTGACGGAGGTTGACTGCGATGATAAACAGTGTGATAAAGAAATAGCAGACTGCCATGACAGGAACTACAAAATCCAGCACCTTTACGGTTGCATTTTTCCGCAGTACGATGATTGCAGAAAGAATCACCAGCATGATACTGGTGTAAAGCGGCGGAATGGAAAATGCATTTTTAAAAGAAGAAGCTACGGAATTGCTGATTACCTGACTGATGCCGCACCAGCAGATCAGGCCGGCAATGGCGAACAGGACAGCCGGCAGAACGTATCGTTTTTTCTTCTTGAGACAGTTTTCAACCAGATCGTGAATGTAGTAGGCCGGACCGCCGCGGTAGCCGCCGTACAGAGGATCTTCTTCTTTGTGAAGCTGTGCGAGCGTAGCTTCGATAAACGCGGTAGACGAGCCGATGATAGCCGTCACCCACATCCAGAACACAGCACCTGCGCCTCCGGCGGAGACTGCAGCGACAACGCCGACCAGATTTCCCATACCGACACGCGTTGCGGTGGAAACGATCAGTGTCTGAAAAGAAGAAAGGCTGCTTTTTTCATTTTTCTTTTCCGACAGGGCACGGATCATGTCCGGGAACAGACGGATAGGAAGAAAACGTGTCCGGATCGTAAAATAGATGCCGGTTGGGATCAGCAGAAGAATCAAAAGGGAGATTCCGAGACTGCCGCCGCCCGGGAGCGGAATCGTAAAAAGATCGCCCCAGAGAAAGTTGTAGACTGTGGTGATGAGATTGACAATCATGTTTTCAAAAACCCTCATTTCAAAATATTTGCGGCACTGTGAAACGTCAAAGCATAAAAGCACCGTTACCTGCTATTATATCGGTTTCTGTTTGGAATGTAAAGAAGGGAAGAGAAAAGATAAGAGGCAAATATCAGCTTTTTCCGAAACCAGAAAAAGTTGATATCTGCCTCTTAAAAATTTTTCAGTCGTATCAAAAGATCAGCTGCGAGATGCAGCATCTCGATCAGGAACAGCCAGCTCAGGCCATAGAATGTAACGACAGCGACAAGGTCGTTGACCGTCGTGATGAGCGGACCGGAAGCAACCGCCGGATCGATGTGGATCTTTTTGAAGAACAGCGGAATGCAGGTGCCGACGGCACTGGAAATCAGCATTGCCAGCAGCAGTGCGATGCCGATGCAGGCGGAAACGGAAAATGCGAACATCATGGTCTTTCCCTTGAATAAGAAGATGAAAAGTCCGATGACAGCAAAGGACAGAACACCAAGCAGAAGACCATTGCAGAAACCGATGCGCATTTCCTTGAAAACAAGCTGTAATTTCTGTTTTCCGGTCAGGGACTCATCCATCAGGACACGGATGGTAACAGCCAGGGACTGGGTACCAACGTTTCCGGCCATGTCAAGGATCAGGGACTGGAAGGTCATGATGATCGGAAGGGTTGTGACAACCTGTTCGAAAATACCGACTACAGAAGAAACCAGCATGCCAAGACCGAGCAGATGATCAGCCATGGAAGACGTTTTTCATACTGTCTTTTAACGGCTCTTTTAAATCCTCCTCTGCGGTCAGACCTGCGAACATCGCGTAGTCCTCACCCATCTCATCATCAACCAGGTCGATGATGTTTGATGATGTGATGACACCGAGCAGGCGGTTGTCATTGTCGAGGACCGGAATAGAATCCTCGGAATAATCCTTCAGTTCTTCGATACACTCGTTGATCGGCTCCTCTGCATATACGTACGGGTAAGAAGTTACGGTCAGATCCTCGAGCGTCTCGTCGCGTCTTGCGATGATCAGGTTTTTCAGATCGATCGCTCCGTAAAATTTCTGCTGCGCATTGACAACAAAGATGGTAGAGATGTTGTCGTTCTTTGCGGCCTGATCGATCAGGCTGCTCATCGCCTGTTTGACATTCAGATCCTCGCGGATGATGATGCAGTTTGTCGTCATGCGGCTACCAATTTCATCTTCATCGAAGGAGGCGATCATCTCAATATCGTGGCGTACTTCCGGATCGAGCAGTTCGATCAGAAGTTTTTTCTTTGCTTTGTCGAGTTTCTGCAGAACCTCGGCCAGTGCATCGGTCTCCATTTTGGAGAGGATGGAAGCGGCTTTTTTGACATCCATCTCTTCGAGGTACTCGGCTACGTTGTCGGATTCAGCATACTCAAAAATATCGGACAGCATGTCCGTGTCCAGAATGCGGTACAGTTTGCATCGCTCCGGAACCGTTAAAAGCGGCAGAACATCTGCCAGGTCATTTTCGTGGTAATCTTCCAGGCGGCTGCCCATGACAGCCGGAGAAGAGTTACTGCGGATTGTATCCAGGATCTCCTGGGTATAATCCTGTACTCGTTTTTCCATTTTTCGTTATCCTCCATTCTTTTTTTGACAGCAGAAAAAACATGCGTGCTGTCGGTGCGAAAAAGCATGTTGGAACCCTCACAGGGCAGTAAAAGCACACGAAAAAAGAACCAGAGAATTACGTTTCAAAACTGGTTTGGATCATGTGTCTTACTTCGGGTTTTCATAGGATAAGAAGGGAAAATATTTAAGATTAAAGCAGGACAGAAGGATGGCCGTCATCCTGCATATTTTCCGGTTCCCGTCCTATGCTGGTACTTCGCCCATGAGAATCACAACTATCCATTCTGTTCACCTGCCTTTTTTTAGAAATTTTTTGATCAAACAGCCGTTTTTGCCGGTCTGTTTCGCTTGAAATACGGGATTCAAAAATCATCCCTCAAGTATTCTAACTGCTTTCCAGAAAAAAATCAATTCCTATTTTGGTAAAATTTTCGCAACATTCTTATCTCGTTTCTGTTTCTCCTCGTAAAGCATTGCATCCGCATGCGCGAGCATCTCCGGAAGTGTGGAATCCATGTCTTTCGGAAGCAGATAAAAGCCGGTGGAAACGGTAATATTATATGCTTTTTCGTTCGTTCTATTAAAAATGTCGAATGCGGAGTGCAGCGTCCGGTACAGATCCCTGGACATTGTTTCGTCGGAACACGGAACAAGATATGCGAATTCATCGCCGCCGATGCGTCCGCAGACACCGCGTTTGCCGATGGAATCCTGCAGAAACTGTCCGACAAGGCGGATGGAGAAGTCCCTTTCTTCATGCCCGTATCGGTCGTTGATGATCTTTAAATTATTGAGATCCGCATAGACGGCAAGCAGGATGTGCTAAGAAAATAATTGCAATTGTCTAAAAAATGTTTGAGCTCTGAATTCACAGACAAAACTTTATAGAAACTTAAGATTTCCTTTGCGGACCTAAAGATTCCTTTGGTACAGTAAGGATGAAAACAAAAGACATCTGGCAACTTGAGGGAATTTGCGGTACAATCATCTTTGAATCATGTGGGAGGTCCGGCGCGGAAAAAAAGTGCCGGAAAAGAAAAAATGAAAGGTGGAGAAAGAAGAAATGTACAACATTTTAGTATGTGATGATGATAGAGAGATTGTAGACGCCATTGAGATTTATCTGACCCAGGAGGGCTATCATGTGCTGAAAGCATATGACGGCATGCAGGCCATCCAGATGCTCGAGAGGGAGGAGATTCAGCTGCTGATTATCGACGTCATGATGCCGAAACTGGACGGCATCCGTGCGACGCTGAAAATCAGGGAAAAGAGCAGTATTCCGATCATTATTCTGTCCGCAAAATCAGAGGATGTGGACAAAATTCTGGGACTGAACATCGGCGCGGATGATTACGTGACGAAGCCGTTTAACCCGCTCGAGCTGGTGGCGAGGGTGAAATCTCAGCTGCGGCGCTACACGAAACTTGGAAATCTTCCGGCGGACGACGGAGAAAATGTGTATCAGGTCGGCGGGCTTCTCGTCAATGACGATTTAAAAGAAGTCAGCGTCGAGGGTGAACCAGTCAAACTGACCCCGATCGAATATAACATTCTCCTGCTGCTGGTAAAAAATCCAGGCAAGGTATTTTCGATTGAACAGATCTACGAGAGCATCTGGAACGAGGAGGCGATCGGTGCGGACAACACCGTTGCGGTCCACATTCGTCACATCCGTGAGAAAATCGAAATCAACCCGAAGGAGCCGCGCTATCTGAAAGTTGTATGGGGAATTGGGTATAAGATTGAGAAACAATAATAAGGAGTGAATAATTGTGAAAGAACGAAAACTCTACAGCCTGACGGGGAAGCTGATCGTTTTTCTTCTGCTGATCGTTTTTGCCGCCAGTGCGCTGTTCGGGGGCATTCAGACACTGATGCTTTCCAGCGTCGGCCTGACGCCGAATGCGGCAGCAAAAAAGTATGCGTTTGAAGAAACCACCGCATGCGGCACACTGGTGCAGCGGCAGCTTCATAACGTCATGAGCTACTATAATGATATGAGTAAATTCGGCACAAACGGTCGATACGACGGAACAAAAGAGATTGATTACCGTGCCTTTGCAACCGATGGAGAGGGAAGCGGCGGGATAAGTACAACGTACACCATTGACCAGCTTGTCAAGATGTACGATGACGGCAGCAGCGCAGACCTCAATGAGGTGGCAGCGTATACTGCGGACAATTATGCGACGAACGATGCCGGAATTGACAAAGAAGCCTATCTTGCATACGAAGATGGAACTGACGTGAGCCAGGAAACAGAAGAGACGGATGTAGCCGCACTCACCGAAGAAGTGAGCGCGGCAGATGCAGAGACGTTTGACAGCTTTTCCCCGGACGGCGAGGTCTACTTTCCTTCCGATAATGCAGTGAAAAGCCTGAAAGAGAAAAAAATTGATCCTGCTGATGTTTCCTCCCAGTTTTTGTATCTATACGATCAGGGAATGAGCCTGGAAACGCAGAAAACGAAAGCGGGAACGTACCTCTATGAGTACGCGGCGGCAAATCTGAAAAAGGTATCCATCCGCGATCTGTATATGACACTTTCCGGGGTCACGGAAGAAGTTGCTGCTTTTAAAAACCAGGAGAGCGGCATCAGCGTCGATGCGGACGATGCCAATCTCTGGTACTGTCTGGAGGATAAAGAAGGAAATATCTATACGAATGTGGATTCCTGGAAAAATGGTTACACAACAGCCATTGCGCAGAAATCGCCCTATCCGTTCGCCTTTGCTGTTGACCGGACCGGCGGTGCCGACAAAGTCCGTTCTTATGCAACAAGAAAAAACAGCCCGGCCGTGGAAGCAGCGAGAAGCTATCTACTGAACAATCAGATTGCAGATAATTATCAGAAGATCTTTGTTGCACTGGATCCGGATCTGGCAGCAAGCGACTATTTCTCCCAGTACAGTGAGATCTACAGCCAGTGGCTTCCGAAAATGCAGCTCCTTCTTCTGATGATTGCAGTTGGCGGAATCGGAACGCTGGTCTGCCTGGTCCTGTTCACACTGCAGGCAGGAAGAAATGGAAAAAACAAAGAAATCCGCCTTTACTTTTTCGATCAGTGGTACACGGAAATCGCAGCTGCAGCCGCCATCCTGATTGTGATGGGAGCAGTTGGAATCGTTGCTGTCTGCATCGAACTTTCCTACGGCGGCGTTCATTATATCCAGAATTTTGACGGAAACTACATCTACAGCGGATCCTATGGAAATGAAGCAGATACATGGCGAAGCTGGTGGCCGCATCGGGCATCCTCGCCGGATTTCTGATCACACTGATTCCGTACTGCTCACTGGTGCGCCGGATCAAAGCACGCAACGTCTGGAAACAGTCGTTTTTGTACTGCGTCGGCCACCGGATCGTGTCTGCCGGAAGAACCTTCTATGAAGGCAGACAGGAGTCGGAGCGAACGATCCTTATGTTCTGCGTTTTCTGCGGCGTGCAGATCATTCTCTGCTGCGGCTTCGGAATGTTCGGCGTATTCCTTACCCTGGTGATGGATGCCGCAGTGCTGCTTCTTCTGCTGCGCGAGGCATCCGGAAGAAAACAGATTGAACATGGCTTAAAAGAGATTGCTGCGGGCGATCTGGATTACAAGATTGACCTGACGGAGCTGCAGGGGGAAGACAACCTTCAGCTTGCCGGAATTGTCAATTCGCTCGGAGAGGGAATGAAAGCGGCAGTGCAGGAGCAGATGAAGAGCGAGCGCTTAAAAGCGGATCTGATCACCAACGTATCCCACGATATCAAGACACCGCTTACTTCTATTATTAATTATGTCGATCTGCTGAAACGGGAAAATATTGAAAACGAGAAAGCGAAAGATTATATCCGCGTACTCGACGAAAAATCACAGCGCCTGAAACAGCTGACGGAGGACCTTGTCGAGGCATCGAAGATCAGCTCCGGAAATATTAAACTGGAATTCATGAACCTGAACCTGAATGAACTGGTACAGCAGGTGAACGGAGAATTTGCGGAGCGGTTCGAAGGCCGCAATCTCGACCTGATCTGTATTCTCCAGCCGGAACCGCTTCTGATCCGTGCGGACAGCCGCCGCATCTGGCGCGTGCTTGAGAACCTGTACGTAAATGTCTGCAAATATGCCATGCCGGGAACACGGTTTATGTGGATGCCATCAAAAAAGACGGAAAGATTCAGCTCTCGATTAAGAACATTTCCGAGAACCCGCTGAACTTCCAGGCAGATGAACTGACGGAGCGTTTTATCCGCGGCGATGTCAGCCGGAGCACCGAGGGCAGCGGCCTGGGTCTTTCAATCGCAAAGAACCTAACGGTATTGCAGCATGGAAGCTTCAACATTTATCTGGACGGCGACCTGTTCAAGGTTACGATTACGTTTGATGAAGCTGTAAAGGAGAAAAAACCGATGCCTCCGATGATCGTACCGGAAGCGGTACAGGAGGAAGCACAGCAGGATGCCTGAGAAGTGTTGAAAAATAAAAGAGAATAGAAAACGACAACTCCCCGCCGGGAAACACGCAGCAGATGCGGTTCGCGGGGAGTTGTTTATGAAATGCAGTTTATTTATTCGTTTGTTTCGTCTGTTTCTGTCTGTTCAGCCGGGCTTGCAGATTCCTCTTCCGAAGCAGTTTCTGCAGCATCGGTAGTTTCAGCCGGAGCAGCGTCATCGGAACGTTCAGTCAGCGGGCTTGGTCTGTCCATTGCTTCGAGTGCCCGTAAGGATTCTTCTTCCGGTGTCAGAACCTCGTTTTCTTCCTCAGGCATATAGAATGGGAAGATTTTGTTTACGAAGAACCAGGAGCATCCAAGCGCTACCGTGGAAAAGCCCAGAAGGAACATCAGAAGAATCAGATAGCTGACAATCTTTGTCGTGGAGAATACATAGATCAGCAGCGGACAGAGATTGACGAGCAGGATCATGATGGTCCACGGCAGGTGGCGGATTGCCATCAGGATGGAGTTCTTGATCGTGTTTTTTACAGTATTGTCAAAGCGGCTCAGTACCGGAAATACATAGGAAAGTACCATGGCCTCGAAAAAGATCAGTACCAGGAAAACAAAACGCAGGTAGGTGATGGTACCCGGCATTCTCATGACCAGCAGAAGATCAAGAATCAGAACAATCAGAACCGCCAGCAGGATGAGCCAGATGGCAGTTGCCTGCTTGAAGTTTTCGCGGAAGGATTTCCAGTAGGTACGGAAGATATACGTCTCCTCATTTTTGATCATCTTCAGCGTGACGTAGTACATTGCTGTGAAATTGGCGCCGATTGTCACAATCGGGATACACATAATAAGGAAAATAATGTTCAGCATCATCAGGTCGAAGACACGGCCCATAATCTGCGAGAACTTACTGTCCAGGCTGAAAAAACTCATAATTTGTTCCTCTTTTCTGTTGAATTAAGTGTGCCGCCGATTAACGTTCCGGCTGGCAGACATCATAGAAAAGTATAGCGAATTTTTCAGAAAAATGCAATGAAGAGAATATAAACTTTTCGTTTCGTCATTTTGTATAAGAGTGAACATTTTGTTTGTGCAAAGTGGACAGAAGAGAACGGTTCGAGAAAATCCGAAAGCAGAATTGCCAATCTGCCGGAGGAAAGTTTGTGTAATTGTGGCATGGTCGAATGCGGGTAGAAAAGGTATACTAATCCCATAAGCAAGAGAGATGCAAATGCAAAACTCATAATAAAACGCATGATGTTCATTTAGGAGGATTCAAAAATGGCAAGTTTATCTTTACAGCACATTACAAAAAGATATCCGAACGGTTTTGAAGCAGTAAAAGACTTCAACCTGGAAATCGCTGACAAAGAGTTTATCATCTTCGTAGGACCATCTGGATGTGGTAAATCTACAACACTTCGTATGATCGCAGGTCTTGAGGAGATCTCCGATGGTACTCTGAAAATTGACGATAAAGTAGTAAACGATGTAGAGCCGAAAGACCGTGATATCGCAATGGTATTCCAGAACTACGCTCTGTATCCACACATGACCGTATATGATAACATGGCATTCGGTCTGAAACTGAGAAAAGTTCCGAAAGATCAGATCGACAAACAGGTTAAAGAAGCAGCTAAAATCCTTGACCTGGAGAAACTGCTTGACCGTAAACCGAAAGCTCTTTCCGGTGGTCAGAGACAGCGTGTTGCTATGGGACGTGCAATCGTACGTGATCCTAAAGTATTCCTTATGGACGAGCCTCTGTCAAACCTGGATGCAAAACTTCGTGTACAGATGCGTACCGAGATTTCCAAACTGCATGAGAGACTGGGCGCTACCATCATCTACGTAACACATGACCAGACCGAGGCTATGACACTTGGTACCAGAATCGTTGTTATGAAAGACGGAGTTGTTCAGCAGGTAGATACCCCGCAGAACCTGTACAACGCACCGGGCAACCTGTTCGTTGCAGGATTCATCGGATCTCCGCAGATGAACTTCCTGGATGCAAAAGTAAAAGTTAACGGAAACGACGTTACTCTTACTGTTGGTAAATACAACATGAAACTGCCGGCTTCCAAAGCAAAAGCTGTTATCGACGGCGGATATGACGGAAAGACCGTTGTTATGGGTATCCGTCCTGAGAACGTACATGATTCTCAGATGTTCATCGAAACTTCCAAAGACAGCGTAGTTGAGTGCAAGATCAACGTATACGAGCTGTTAGGTGCAGAAGTTTACCTGTACTTCGATTGCGAAGGCTTCCCAATGACAGCCCGCGTAGATCCTCGTACAACTGCAAGAAGCGGTGATACCGTTAAATTTGCTCTGGATATGGAGAAAGTTCATCTGTTCGACAAAGAGACAGAGATCACCATTACCAACTAATCCATATGAACATCAGCGCGTATGCGCAAACATAGAGAAAAGGATCGGCATCCGTTCGGATACCGGTCCTTTTTGCATATGCACCGCCCTCCTTTTGCGAAGCAAAATAGTTGCCAATGAGAAAAAAATAAGCTATAGTTATAGATAAGACGCACCCTGGAGTAAAATACGCCAGGAGAAAGGAAGTGGCAGATTTGGTATCAAGTCAGGTATTACAGAAAACCCTTGATGAATTAAGAAATATTACAAGAATTGATTTATGTGTGACGAATACGGATGGTGTTCTGCTGGTGACCACATTCCCGGAAACCGCGATTGATGCAGAAAGCATCCGTTCTTTTGTATTATCCGCTGCGGACAGCCAGATTGTACAGGAATATCATTATTTTAAAGTATATGACAACCAGAATGTGGAGTATATTCTGATTTCTAAAGGAAGTAGCGACGATGCATATATGATCGGAAAGGTTGCCGTATGTGAGATTCAGAATCTTATCATTGCATACAAAGAGCGTCTGGACAAAAACAACTTTATCCAGAACCTTCTTCTCGACAATCTTCTTCTGGTGGATGTCTACAACCGCGCGAAAAAGCTTCGCATCGACACAGATGTGCGCCGCGTTGTTTACATGGTAGAGACGAAGCTGGAAAAAGACATCAGCGCACAGGAGACAGTAAAGAGCCTCTTTGCTTCAAGACCGAGAGATTTCATCACCGCGGTCGATGAGAAGAGCATTATTATTGTAAAAGAACTGAAAGACACCGACACCTTCGAGGATATGAACCAGACCGCAAGAATGTTGGTGGATATGCTGAATGCGGAGGCCATGTCCCAGGTGCGCGTTTCCTACGGAAATCCGGTCAACGAGATCAAGAGTGTATCGCGTTCTTACAAAGAGGCGAAGATGGCACTCGAAGTAGGAAAAATTTTCTACGCAGACAAAAACGTGGTACCATACAACAACCTCGGCATCGGCCGTCTGATCTATCAGCTCCCGATTCCGCTGTGCGAAATGTTTATGACCGAAGTCTTCGGCGAAAATCTGCCGGATACGTTCGATGAGGAAACACTGACCACAATCAATAAATTTTTTGAAAATAACCTGAATGTGTCCGAGACATCCCGTCAGCTCTATGTACACAGAAATACTCTGGTGTACCGTCTGGAGAAGCTCGAGAAGAGCACAGGACTCGACATTCGTAAATTTGACGATGCGCTGACCTTTAAAATTGCCATGATGGTCGTAAGCTACATGACGTATATGAACAACAGCGAAAATCTGTAAAACCGTTCAGAGCCGTACAGGATTGCGGGAGTGCAAAGCACGGAGCAATCCGGGTATCGAAGGGGTCAAAAGACTTTTTGACCCTAACATTTTATCAACAACAAGAGGAGAGGAACGACATGATTGAATTACTGAACACAGGTGCATACCTTGTCAACGGAATCGATATCATCCCGGATACAGAAGAAGGCCGCGCGGAACTCAAAGCGCGTACCGGCGCTGTGCCGTGTCCGGCGGATGCTGCAAAAGAAACCATTGCCTATGGAATCTTAAAAGACCACAATGTTTCCGGCAACATGGAAAATCTGCAGATCAAATTTGACAAACTTACATCGCATGACATTACTTTTGTTGGAATCATTCAGACCGCGCGCGCGTCAGGACTGGAAAAATTCCCGGTACCGTACGTGCTGACCAACTGCCACAACTCCCTTTGCGCAGTCGGCGGAACCATCAACGAAGATGACCACATGTTTGGTCTTACCTGTGCGAAAAAGTACGGCGGCGTCTATGTACCGCCTCATCAGGCAGTAATTCATCAGTTTGCCCGCGAGATGCTTGCCGGCGGCGGAAAAATGATCCTCGGATCCGACTCCCACACCCGTTACGGTGCACTCGGAACATGGCCATGGGCGAGGGCGGACCGGAACTGGTAAAACAGCTTCTCTCCAAACATATGATATCGCTATGCCGGGAGTGATCGCAATTTACATGACAGGCGCACCGCAGCCGGGCGTAGGACCGCAGGATATTGCACTTGCCATCATCGGTGCAGTCTTTGCAAATGGTTACGTAAAGAACAAAGTTATGGAGTTCGTAGGACCTGGCGTATCTTCCTTAAGCGCAGATTACCGGATCGGTGTGGACGTTATGACAACCGAGACAACGTGTCTGTCCTCCATCTGGAGAACCGATGAGAAGATCAGCGAGTTCTATCAGATCCACGGCAGAAGCGCAGATTACAAAGAGCTGAATCCTGGCGCGGTTGCTTACTATGACGGCGTTGTAAAAGTAGAACTCGACAAGATCAAACCGATGATCGCGATGCCGTTCCATCCGAGCAATGTTTATACCATTGAAGAGCTGAAAGCAAACCTCGATGACATCCTGAACGATGTAGAGAAGAAAGCAGCCATCAGCCTCGACGGAAAAGTTCCGTTCACTCTGAAAAATAAAGTACACGACGGAAAACTCCTGGTAGACCAGGGAATCATCGCAGGATGCGCCGGCGGCGGATTTGAGAACATCTGCGACGCAGCCGATATCCTGAAAGGCCACAGCATTGGCGACGATGCGTTCACCTTAAGTGTTTACCCGGCAAGTACCCCGATCTATATGGAGCTGGCAAGAAACGGAAAACTGGCAGATCTTTTGGAAACCGGTGCGATCGTAAAAACCGCATTCTGCGGACCGTGCTTCGGCGCAGGCGATACTCCGGCAAACAATGCGTTCTCAATCCGTCACTCCACCAGAAACTTCCCGAACCGCGAGGGATCCAAGATCCAGAACGGCCAGATTTCTTCCGTTGCCCTGATGGATGCACGTTCCATTGCAGCAACCGCAGCAAACAAGGGATTCCTGACTGCAGCAGATGAGTTTACCGGAACGTATACCAAACCGGCATACCACTTCGACAAGAAGATTTACGAGAACCGTGTCTTCGACAGCAAGGGCGTGGCAGATCCATCTGTTGAAATTCAGTTCGGACCAAACATCAAAGACTGGCCGGCAATGCCGCAGCTTGCTGAGAACCTGATTCTGAAGGTTGTCTCTGAGATCCATGATCCGGTTACGACCACCGACGAGCTGATTCCATCCGGCGAGACTTCGTCCTTCCGTTCCAACCCGCTTGGACTGGCAGAGTTTACCCTGTCCAGAAAAGATCCGGCTTATGTGGGACGTGCAAAAGAAGTACAGGTTGCAGAGAAAGCCATCCAGGAAGGAAACTGCCCGGCAGAGGCACTTCCGGAACTGAAACCGGTCTTTGCAGCCATCCATACCCAGTACCCGGATATCGACAAGACAAACGTCGGTGTCGGATCCACCATCTTCGCTGTAAAACCGGGCGACGGCTCTGCGCGTGAGCAGGCAGCTTCCTGCCAGAAGGTATTAGGCGGCTGGGCAAACATCGCCAACGAGTATGCAACGAAGCGCTACCGCTCCAACCTGATCAACTGGGGCATGCTTCCATTCCTGATCCCGGAGGGAGATCTGCCATTTACAAACGGAGATTACATCTTTGTACCGGAGATCCGCAAGGCAGTGGAAGAGAAAGCCGATGTGATCAAAGCGTACGTTGTAAAAGACGGAGCACTTGTTCCGTTCGAGATGACGTTAGGCGCGCTGACCGATGATGAGAGAGAAATCATCCGCAAGGGATGCCTGATCAACTATTATAGAGGATAAGTATTTGAGAAAGAGCTGTGTGGCAGGAGAAAAGTCTGTTTCATAGCTCTTTTTCTGCGCACTTATTTGAAATAAAATATCAGAAAACAATATAAAATTCAGAAAATAAACACAATAATTAAGAAAAGGAAAAGTGATATAAAAAAACAGTAAAAAATATTTTAAAAAATGTGTTGACAAATGCTGGCGGATCTGTTATATTAAAATCACAAAGAAACAAGAAAACAAAAACCTAACCAAGAGGTACAAAGAGAAAGACTTGGGACCCCCTTTTCAAGAGAACAAACCATTTTCATAGAAAGAGACGAGAAATCTTCTATAGAAGAATGGAAAAAAAGGGAAAAGGAAGATGTTCTTAAGATGAGAGACTTCCGAAAGGAAAGAAAACCTGAGATAAAGATCCATACAAAAGAAGTTCGAAAGAAAACCTTTTGATAAACATGAGATCAGAGCAGATCTTAGGAAATCCTAAGGAAAAGATTTTCGGAGTGGAAATCTTAACCACAAAGGAAAAGCCTCTGAAAAAGAACATCTTCCCGAAAAAAAGAAAATCTACAACAGGGAAATGGAAGAGAAACGATCTTTGAAATATCAAACGAAAGCGAAAACAAAGATCACAGATCGGTAAAGAAAGAAAACCAGTGAAAATCCTTGAAAGTAGAGAAAAAACTGAATATGGAAAATAAAGAAAAAGCGGTCGCTGTATCAGAAAAAATGATTGGTATGGCGATCGCTTTCTGTGTTGTGTAATTCGTCCGCCGGGCATGTTTTTCTTGACAGATGCGGCGGAAATGGTGCATACTTCTTAAAGCATAACAGCGGAGAAATCCGTGTATCGAAAATAAGAAGTCAGGACAGGAGAAGAAAGTGGCTGGATTTTGCAGAGAAGATATTTTAATGGAAGATAACGATATTCTTGTTGTTCACAAGCACGCGGGTATGGCAGTGCAGAATGCGCGGATGGGACAGATGGATCTGGAGCATGCGCTGCTGAATTATTTGGCGAAGCAGGCAAGGGCGGAAACACCGGGTCAGGCGCGGACTCAGATTCCATATCTGGCGGTCGTTCACCGGCTCGATCAGCCGGTTGAGGGCGTGCTGGTGTTTGCGAAAAACAAAGACGCCGCAGGAAAACTGGGACGGCAGGTGAAGGACGGGACGATGAAGAAAGAGTATCTCGCCGTCTGTGAGGGAAAAATCGAAAAACAGGGCGTGCAGAAGTTTGAGGATTTCCTTGTAAAAGACGGACGGAGCAACACATCCCGCGTCGTACAGCCAGGCACCGCCGGAGCGAAAAAAGCGGTGCTGGAATATGAAGTGATAAGGACACAGGAGAACCGAACCCTGGTGCAGATCCACCTCGGAACGGGCCGCCACCACCAGATCCGCGTCCAGTTTTCCCATGCGGGATATCCGCTGGCGGGGGATGCAAAATATGGGGCGAAAGAGAAAGGATCTCTGGCGCTGTGCGCGCATCATCTCGAGCTGAAGCATCCGCGGACAGGCAAACGGCTTTCGTTTACCGTAAAACCAGAAGGTGAAATCTTCCACAGCTTTGTGTAACTATTCAGAGCTATGTGAAATTGCAAAAAAAGTTCAGAAAATTATAAGAAAACAGGACTGGACTATTTTTACGGTTTGTGTATAATAGAGAAAGGTTATGTAACAAAACTGTAAAAGTAATGGAAAATGATTCATCAGGCAAAGCAGAAAGGGAGAATTATGAAACGCAGAATGATTGCAGTACTGCTTTCCGGAATCCTGCTGTGCTCGGCAGCTGGATGCGGAAAAGAAGCAGTGACAGACAAGAGCACCGCAGCATCGTCGTCTCAGGAAGTGACAGAAACTCCGGCGGCAGAAGAAAGCCCGGAGGCCTCATCGTCCAGCGCAGATTCTACAGCAGAGTCAGCCAGTGCATCCACATCTTCTGAAAGCTCTGGAGATGAAGGAAAAGAAGCAGACAAAAAACGAATAGAAATCACCGTTCCGCACAAAGACGGCATGGAAGCATTGTACGACACCGTGGATGGACTTACCGTTGAAAAAGGCTCTTACATCGCCGTGGTTGCAAAAGACTTAAGTGCCGGTTTTTGGAAAGCCGTAAAAGCCGGTGCGCAGCAGGCACTTGACGATCTGAACGCCTCGCTTGGCTACACCGGAAACGACAAAGTTTATATGACATTTGAAGGCCCGGAAAATGAAAGTGACACCAACTCTCAGATCAATATCATCGACTCTGTCATTTCGGAAAATCCGGACGCGCTGATCCTTGGCATCATTGACCAGCAGTCGGGACAGGCACAGATGGAAGAGGCTTCCGACAGCCAGATTCCGGTCGTCATCGCGGATTCCGGTATCGAGAGTGATCTGATCACCTCGACATGTGCGACTGATCACGCAGCGGCAGCAAAGCTTGCGGCAGATCATCTCTGCGAGGCCATCGGCAACAGCGGAGAGGTTGCGATTGTTGCACATCAGTACAACACCGAGAGCAGCGTAGAGCGCGTGGAAGCATTTAAAAAAGAGATCGAAGAAAAATATACCGATGTGAAAGTGGTTCAGGTGAATTACGGAGATGGAGAAGAATCCATCGCGGACATGCTGAAAAATACACTTGAAACCTACCCGGCTCTGAAGGGCATCTTCTGTACGAACGAAGACATGGCAGACCAGACGCTGGATGCGCTGGCAGATATGGAAAATACTGAGCAGATTCAGATTGTCGGTTTTGATTCCGGTGAAAAACAGCAGAAAGCGATCCAGGAGGGACGCGAGTACGGTACCGTAACGCAGAATCCGTACGGTCTTGGCTATGCGGCAATCGTGGCGGCCGTCCGCGCGATTCAGGGACTTCCGGTAGATCAGAAGATCGATACGGGATATCAGTGGCTCGACAAAGACACGATCGATCTGGAGACAAATCAGAAGTATCTTTATAACTGAAAATCAGGATAAAAAATGAACCCGGCAGACAAGGGAATGTTCCTTTGCCTGCCGGGTTTTCTGCGCTGCAGTGCGGATTACGAGTTCTGATCGTCTTCGTAAATTCTCTGTACCTCTTCGGAAATCTGCTGCCGGATCGCGGAGAGATCGACATCCGGGATGCCGTCCTCGGTGATCTGCGGTTTGGAAGGAGAGGTATACGGCTTCGTGTCGCCCATGGAAGCTTTTGGGGATGTTTCTTCTTCGTCAAACTCCTCCGGAGCGGCCGGTTTTGCGGATGGCCGGCGGCGGATGATTTTCGGAAGATCTTTCTCATCGTCGTCATCGTCAGGTTCTTCCGGAACAAAACGGAAATCGTACATGGTGTTCTGCGAAACACGGGTACGGTTCGACGGTTTCTGATAGCTGCGGTACGGATCTCTTGCGTTGCCGGAAGAAGAGGAAGAGGAGCCGCGGCGTTTCTTTTTCTTCTTTCTGGATGGAAGAGGATCGAAACCGGATCTGCGCTTCCGTCTGGCGCGCGCTTTTGCACGGTGTTCGCGTTCTTCTTCGTCGTCATCCTCCCAGTAGTCCGCCTCTTTCCACGGTTTAAACTGGAAGAGCATGCCTGCTGCGGCGAGAATGGCAGAGACAATCCAGAACATCATGTTCAGATCGAGGTCCTTGAAGAAATATGCCATGCGGATCGTCGTGAGGGCGCCGCAGATGGAGGTGACCAGGATTACGGAAATGCGTTCGAACGGAACGCAGATCAGGCCGATCACGAAAGCGACGAGGGCGACGAGTCCATAACCTGTGGTATCGTTTGGATTAACGAGATGCCAGAGGCAAAAGCCGACGAGCCCGCAGATCAGAAGAAAAAGTCCGATCCGGTAGAGGACGAAGGCAATGATTGCGGTCAGAAGACCGGTGCCGACGGCAAGCGCCAGGGTGATCGTCGTGGTCTGATTCGTGTAGGTACCCGCTGCATAACCAGCGGCCGCGCCGAGAAAAAATCCGGGAATGACGCTCCAGAGTTTGCGGAGCGCATAGCCGAAGAAACAGTTCAGCAGGGCAAAAACAATCACAATCAGAAGAAGCTGCTGCTGGTAAACACCCATGACGTCCCGGACTTTATCGAGACCGCCAAGCAGCGTGTTGATGTTAAAAGCTTGCATATTCAGATTCATGATATTCACTCCTATATGATGTATCGGAAAATAGATACAGGTTGTATTTTAGTACGGAACGGCGGTTTTGGCAAGTGAAATTGTGTTTGAGATCTGGAAAACGGCAGAATGGCGGCGGTGTGCATATGGTATAAGGAAGAGCAAAAAGGAAATAAAACAGGCATGAATCAGGATAGAGTGTATGAAAATAGAAGAAATTCCTATCAGGGAAACCCGATGGAGCGGCCCAGAGCCGTTTTTTGCAGCATCAGCCTTATGGGGAAGAAGTATGGAGGAGCAGCAGGAAGCGCGGGAACGGCAGCGGATGCAGTCGTATTATTCCCGGACGGCATCTGATCTGCAGCGGCTGGTGGAGGCAGAGTGTGACCGCATGGATTACCGCGGCAGCATGATGTACGACGAATTCCCGGACCGACTCATGATGGAGCACACCTGCCGGAATATCGCACGTCAGTACGGCAGGGAAAACGGCGGGAAGGATGAGAAAACGGCAGAAGAGGAACTGCTCGATTTGATCGGCGTTCTTTTTTATAATGAAATGTTCCGGAGGCGGAGCAGGAGGAAACATTATTACAATCTGTGGCTTTAAACCGCGCCATAAAGTAATAAGAGGGTAACACATTTTTAATAATTTTTCTGTTGTGGTTTTGCGGAAAACAGATTACAATATTAGCGGGGTTGTAAGGGGCTTTATTACACATGTTTACAAACGATTCAGGAAGTTTGGAGAGTATAAATGGAATTACAGAAATTATTACAGGATGAAATCCGGGAAGGGCTGTACCGTATCACGATCAGCGGCCCAAGAGGGGACAGTGAAGTGTCCAAAGTGAGAATACGCCCGGTTGAAATAAAAGGAAAACTGCTCTTTCAGTGCCAGGAGACTGTCGGCACGAAGGAGTTTCATAAAAATATGACAAAAGACGACGTGATCACCCGGATCAGCGACTGGATGAACGGAACCTTCAAGCAGATGCAGCTCGAATCCGACACCTGCACAGCATCCGTTCTGGTCAGCAAAAAGGGAACGATGACGATCAAAAAGAAACCGCATATGAAAGGAACCGGCAAACCCGTCAATCTGGCGCACAACCGGAAGAAACGGTATATTCTGGAAGAAGGAATCCCGGTTCCTTTTTTACAGGATCTCGGTGTTATGACAAAAGAAGGCAAAATCGTGCGGACCCGCTACGACAAGTTCCGCCAGATCAACCGCTTTCTGGAGTTCATCGAAGATATCCTGCCGCAGCTCCCATCGGACCGCGAGATCACGATTCTCGATTTCGGCTGCGGAAAATCGTATCTGACGTTTGCGATGTATTATTACTTCCGCGAACTGAAAAAACTGGATGTCAATATCATCGGACTTGACTTGAAAGAGGATGTCATCGCAATCTGCAACGGACTGGCGGAGAAATACGGCTATGAAAAGCTGCATTTCTATCAGGGTGACATCGCTTCTTATACCGGCCGCGACGAGGTCGATATGGTGGTGACGCTGCACGCGTGCGACACGGCGACTGACTATGCGCTGGAAAAGGCCGTCAAATGGAATGCAAAAGTTATTCTTTCCGTTCCGTGCTGCCAGCATGAGCTGAACCGCCAGATTGCAAACAAAGAACTGTATCCGATCATGGATTACGGCATCTTAAAAGAGCGCATGGCGGCGCTTCTGACCGACGGAATCCGGGCAAAGCTTCTGGAGAATGCAGGCTATGAGACACAGATTCTTGAGTTCATCGACATGGAGCACACGCCGAAGAACCTTCTGATCCGCGCGGTAAAACGCCAGGAAGGCTCGAAAAAACTGCCGGAAGAACTGGAAGCGTACCATGTGAAGCCGACACTGGCAGACCTCCTCACAGAAAAGGAGGAGCCGTGATGAATAAAAGAGCAGCAAGGATTCTGATCCTTTTTCTTGTTTTTGCCGCATCAGTCGGTGTGTTCACACACCTGATGAGCCACGAGACGACGGAGAATGCGACCGATCTGGACGCAGCGAGTCTTCCGGTGCTGTACATGAAGACCGCGGACACGACAGTGAACCGCATGTACGGATACCGCCAGGAGATGAACGGCGTAACGACAAGAGAAAACCTGACACCGCTGCCGATGGACCGTTCGCTTACGCTTGAAATTGATGCGAAGGGACAGAAAATTATAAACGTGACCTATACGGTGGAAAGCACAGACGGCGGAGCGCTGATTGAAAACTCGGTGCTGAAATCGTTTGACGAGGACGGAAGCTATCTGAAAGCAGACTTCCAGTTAGAGACCGCGATTCTGATGAATCAGGAATATACGCTGAAGCTCGAGGTTGCCTACGGAAACGGCCAGTCTGCCTGGTATTACACCCGCATTGTACAGCGCAACGGCGTGGAGGTCGGCGATTATCTGGCCTACACGCAGATGTTTGCGCAGACATGCCTGGATAAAACGCAGGCGGAAGCGCTCGTTCCGCAGCTTGAGCCGGATGAGACGGGGGATAATTCTTCGTTCCTCAATGTCAACATTCATTCCAGCCTCGACCAGATTTCCTGGGGAAGCCTCGCACCGACGATCGTACAGCAGCCGGTGCAGCAGATCAAAGAAGCGAATGAGACGACGACCAGCATCACACAGGAGTACATGATCAGTGCGCAGGATGAGAACGGACAGACGGAGTATTATACCGTAAGCGAGTTCTACCGGATGCGAGAGTCCGACGGAGAGATTATTCTGCTGGACTTCGAGCGGAGCGCACAGCAGATCTTTGATCCGGAGCTTGGTGTTCTGACGAAATCCGGCATCAACCTCGGTGTGACCGGCGAGGATACCGAGTATGTGACGAATACGGCAGGTGATATTGTCGCATTTGTAGTAAACGGTGATCTCTGGTGCTACAACCGCAGCGCCAACAAGACGATCCGCGTTTTCAGCTTCCGTGAGAACGGCAGCATGGATGACCGGGAACAGCACGGAGAGCATGATGTCAACATTGTGCGTGTGGATGATGCGGGCGATGTGACGTTTGTTGTTTATGGCTATATGAACCGCGGAAACCACGAGGGTGAAGTGGGAGCAGCCGTTTACTATTATCGCGCCGAGCGGAATGTGGCAACCGAGGAGATTTTCGTTCCGGCGGATATTTCCTACGAGATGCTGAAAAAACAGCTCGACCGCCTCTCCTACGTCAACAAGCAGAGAGAGATGTATCTCTATCTGAATGAGAACCTGTGCAAGGTTGATATTGGAACCGGCACGACGACGGTGGTCCGGGAAAGTATCCCGGAGGACTGCTTTGTAGTATCGGAAAGCCAGGAGAGCATCGCGTGGATGGATGCGGACAATGCAAGCAGTGCGATGAACATCACCGTGATGAATCTGGAGAGCGGGGAAACGCAGCGCTTTGCGGCGGATGACGGACAGAAGATCCGGCACTTGGCTTTATCAATGAAGACTTTGTCTATGGTATGGCAAACGACAGCGATATTTTAAAAGATATTTCCGGCAATGAAGTTTTCGCTATGCATACGGTGCGGATTGTCAGCATCGACGGAACCGTGAAAAAAGAGTATCACCAGAACGGCTATTATGTGACAGGCGTGTCGATTTCGGACGGCCTTCTGGAGCTGGACCGCGTGGTACGCCAGGAAAACGGCTATGCGGATGCGCCGGAGGATCACATCATGAACGGCGAGCAGCAGAGCCAGGAACTGGTGACGGGCCGCCTGGCAACGGTGGACGACAGAAGAGAGCAGCAGTTCCTTCTGGAATTCTCGACGAGCGGCAAAACACAGTCGCTTCTGACACTGACACCGAAATATATCTATTCAACCTTACGGACCGATCTTACGATGTCGTACGAAACAGGCAGCGCAGAGCTTTACTATGTATATGGAAAAGGAAAACTGATCGCCATTTTAAGCTCCCCGGCCGAGGCCGTACAGCTTGCCGATGAGAATGTCGGCGTTGTGCTGAACAGCAGCCAGTCCTATGTGTGGGAGCGCGGAAACCGCCAGCAGGGCATGCGCCTCGACGAGACAACGATGCGTCGGGATTCCAGAGTGCATCTCTGGACGAAAACGTGCTGAAGGAGTCACTCGGTGATGATTACGAACTGCTGAACCTGACGGGCTGCACAAGAGAAGAAATTCTCTACATGATCAGCAGCGGCTACGGCGTTGTTGTAAAGACCGGCGAGAACGAGAGTCTGCTTCTGACCGGATACGATATTTTCGGAAATTCCTGGCTGTATAACCCGGCAACGGGCGAGACAACTGCACTTTCTGACGATGACAGCGATGCATTGTTCGCACAGAACGGCAATGTCTTCATCAGTTATATTAAAAAAGTAAAGATCGAGTGATTTGCGGGGGTTTTCTAATGACGCAAAAAGTGCTAGAATAAAGAAAGCACTATGAATATTTAGGGAGAAAAAAGACAATGAAACTTACAACCATCCGAGAGATTTATAAAAACCGGGAAGTATACCTGGACAAAGAAGTAACCGTAGGCGGCTGGGTGCGCAGCGTACGTGATTCCAAAACCTTTGGTTTCATCGTTCTGCACGACGGAAGCTATTTCGAAACCCTGCAGATCGTATACCACGATGAGATGGAAAACTTCGCTGAGATTTCCAAAATGAACGTCGGCGCAGCATCATCGTAAAAGGTACCCTCGTTGCTACCCCGCAGGCAAAACAGCCGTTTGAGATTCAGGCGGCAGAAGTTACCGTAGAGGGCGTTTCCGCACCGGATTACCCGCTGCAGAAAAAACGCCACTCCATGGAATACCTTCGTACCATTTCCCATCTGCGTCCGAGAACCAACACCTTCCAGGCAGTATTCCGTGTTCGTTCCCTCTGCGCCTATGCGATCCATCAGTTCTTCCAGGAGAGAGACTTCGTTTATGTCAACACCCCGCTGATCACCGGAAGCGACTGCGAGGGAGCCGGCGAGATGTTCCAGGTAACCACCATGGATCTTGACAATATTCCGAAAACCGAGGACGGCGCTGTTGATTTCACACAGGACTTCTTCGGAAAGAAGACAAGCCTTACCGTAAGCGGACAGTTAAACGGCGAGACCTTTGCACAGGCATTCCGCAATATCTACACCTTCGGACCGACCTTCCGTGCAGAAAATTCCAACACCACCCGCCACGCAGCTGAGTTCTGGATGATCGAGCCGGAAATCGCATTCGCTGATCTGGAGGACGATATGGAGCTTGCTGAGGCAATGCTGAAATATGTCATCCGCTACGTTATGGAGCATGCACCGGAAGAAATGCAGTTCTTCAACAGTTTCGTGGACAAGGGACTGATCGAGCGTCTGAACCATGTCGTAAATTCTGAGTTCGGCCGTGTAACCTACACCGAGGCTATCGAGCTTCTGGAGAAAAACAACGACAAATTCGATTACAAAGTATACTGGGGATGCGATCTGCAGACCGAGCATGAGCGTTATCTGACCGAGCAGATCTTCAAGAGACCGGTTTTCGTTACCGATTATCCGAAGGAGATCAAAGCGTTCTACATGAAGCTGAACGATGACAACAAGACAGTTGCCGCTATGGACTGTCTGGTTCCTGGCATCGGAGAGATCATCGGCGGAAGCCAGCGTGAGGACGACTACGAGAAACTGCTTGGCCGTATGAAAGAGCTGGGACTTGCTGAGGAAGATTACGGATTCTATCTGGACCTCAGAAAATATGGTTCTACCCACCATGCAGGATTCGGACTGGGATTTGAAAGATGCGTCATGTATCTGACCGGAATGGGCAATATCCGCGACGTCATCCCGTTCCCGAGAACAGTAAACAACTGCGAGCTGTAATTACGAAAAGTGATATAGAAACTTAAAAAATACGGATGCCGGGTGCAGTGGAATCCAATGTGGATTTGGTGTGCCTGACGTCCGTATTGTAGTAATGGAGAAAATGAATCCAGAAAGGGGTATGCGCCTATGCGGTTTATTCATATTGCGGATGTGCATCTCGCATGCAGCCGGATGCGGGATTTCCCTGGAGCGAGGAGCGAGGGGAGGCCATCTGGGAGAGCTTCCGGCGGATCATCCGCCTGGCCGGTCGGGAAAAGACGGACTTTCTGCTGATTGCGGGAGATCTGTTTCAGTGCCAGCCGCTTCTGCGGGAACTGAAAGAGGTTAATGATCTCTTTGCTTCCATCCCGGAGACGATCGTCGTGCTGATTGCCGGAAACCACGATTATGTGAAACGGGAGAGCTTTTACCGCGGTTTCGACTGGGCAGACAACGTGGTAATGCTCCTGTCGCCGGAGCCGGAGTGTGTTGAAGTCCCGGAGAAGAAGACGGCGGTGTACGGATGCAGTTACGACAAAAAAGAGATCCTGGAAAACCGGCTGGACGGCGTGCGGCCGGAGGGAAAAATGAAATATCATCTGCTGCTCGCGCACGGCGGCGATGCCCGCCACATGCCGTGGAATCCGGGCCGCATGGCGCAGGCTGGGTTTGATTATATTGCGTGCGGGCACATTCATAAGCCGGGGATTCTTATTCCCGACAAAATGGCATACGCAGGCGCACTCGAACCGACGGATGAGACGCAGTTGGGGCCGCACGGCTACATCCGCGGAACAGTGGACGAGCACGGCACGCGGATTCAGTTTGTGCCGTTTGCCAGATATGAGTACGAAGATCTGGTGTTGAACGTGACGGAGGATCTGACACAGTATGCGCTGGAGACGAAGCTGAAACAGGAGCTGGCGCTGCGAGGATGGGAAGATCCGAAAAATCATCCGCCTGAAACTTGTGGGACACCGCGCCGCCGAGCTGGAATTTTCTCCGAAACGGCTGCTGGACTGCGGCAGAGTCATCTCCGTGGAGGATGAAACACGTCCGGCGTACGATCTGGAACAGCTGAAGAAAACGTATGGCGCTAGTCTGATCAGCGCTATATTGAAGCGTTTGAAACAAAGACGGATGCGCAGTCACAGAAGGCGCTCGACTATGGTCTCGAGGCGCTGCTGGCGGCACGCAGGAACGGCTGAAAAAAAGATTGCGGGAGGCGTAGAAGATGAAAATAGAAAAACTGGAAATCCGCAATTTTGGAAAAATGCAGAACCGCACACTGGAATTTTCCGATGGGATTCAGCTCATCAGCGGGGAAAATGAGAGCGGAAAATCGACCGTCCATACTTTCATCCGCAGCATGCTGTTCGGCATGACACGCGGCCGGGGGCGGGCGGCAAAAAATGATGTCTACAGTCGTTATGAGCCATGGGAAAATCCGGCATACTATGCGGGAGAGATGGTGCTTGAAAGCGGCGGCAAACGGTTCCGCCTGACCCGGAATTTCGGGCGGCAGAACGCCAATGCAAAGCTGGTGTGCCTGACGGACGGCGAGGTGCTCTCCGTGGAGGACGGCGATCTTTCCATGCTGCTCGGCGGTGTCAGTGAGATTGTGTATGATAATACGGCTTCGATCGGGCAGTTAAAAGGCAGAACCGAGGAAGGGCTTGCGGATGAGCTGCGGAACTATATGGCAAATTACCAGGGGAGCAGCGATGGAGAGCTCGATGTGGCGGCGGCGCTGGATCTGCTGAAGCAGAAGAGAAAGCGCCTGGAGCAGGAACAGAAAAAGACGCTGGCGGGACTGGAAAAACGGAAGGAAGAACTTGAGACGAAAATTTCCGTTTTTACGGAGGAGTGCCGTCAGAGCGAGGAGAATCTGCAGCAGGCGAAAGAGCAGATGAAGCGGGATATTTATCAGAAGGATGTGCCGATCGAACGGGTGCGGAAGATGAAAAAAGAATCTCGGAAGAGCCGCAAATGGGGTGCCGCGTGCGTGGCGCTGGCTGGATTTCTCTTGTTCTTATGCATTCTGCAGTTCTTCCATATTGATTCGCTGCTGACGAGAACGGGACTCGGGCTTGCGATTGCGGCGCTCTTGTATCTGGCGTACAGTCTGTTCCGTCACCGGAAAACGGAGGTCGAGCAGGTCGTGACGGAGCCGGAGGAGCAGGCGATCCGCCGCCAGCAGTGGAATGTGGACCGCCTGAAGCAGGAGCTGGGGCAGAAACAGACGGTGCTGTCGAACTTGCAGAGTGAATACGAAGAGCTCTGCATTTCCATGACGGAAAAAGATCATCTGCAGGAAGAACTCGATGCGCTTTCCCTAGCGGGGGAGGCGATCCAGAGTCTCTCCGTACAGATGCAGAGCCGGATCGGCGACCGCTTAAAACAGCAGATGTCAAAAACGCTGTCATCGCTGACGAATGGTCGCTATCTGCAGGTGAATATGGATGAGAATCTGCGGATCGGTCTTCACACCGCAGACGAATATGTGCCGCTTGAACAGGTCAGCCGCGGCACGATCGAGCAGGCGTACTTTGCGCTCCGCATGGCGGCGATGGATGTGCTCTGCGGCGAGGAGGAGCTGCCGGTGATTCTCGATGAATCGTTTGCGTTTTACGATGAAAACCGGCTGAAAGAAACTTTGAAATGGCTGGCGGAAAACCGGACGCAGGTGCTGCTCTTTACGTGTCAGAAGCGGGAGGAGGAAGCACTCTCGGAGATGGGAATTCCGTACCGGAAAATTGTGCTTTAAGTAATGCGGCTCGCAGAGAATCGGTGAGTTGTGGTTTGGAAATAAAGGAGAATAGAAGTTATGCTGACAATAGGATGTCATTTATCATCGTCCAAAGGATATCTTGCCATGGGAAAAGAGGCGGTGTCCATCGGGGCGAATACCTTTCAGTTTTTTACAAGAAACCCGAGAGGAAGCAAGGCGAAAGCCATCGACGAGGCGGATGTCGCAGCGTTTCTTTCTTACAGTAAGGAGCATGGAATCGAGCGCATTTTGGCACATGCGCCGTACACGCTGAATCCGTGCTCGAAGGATGCGCACACGAGAGAGTTTGCATGGATGACGATGGCGGATGATCTGAAACGGATGGAGTATACGCCGGGAAACTGCTACAATTTCCACCCGGGCAGTCATACCGGACAGGGGGCGGAAGAGGGAATCCGTCTGATTTCGGAGATGCTGAATGAAATTTTAAAACCGGAGCAGACGACCACGGTGCTGCTTGAGACGATGGCAGGAAAAGGAACCGAAGTCGGCCGCTCGTTTGAGGAGCTGGCGGCGATTCTGGAGCGCGTGGAATTAAAAGACCACATGGGTGTCTGCCTGGATACGTGCCATGTGTACGATGCGGGATACGATATTGTGGATCACCTCGATGATGTGCTTGAGAGGTTCGACCGCGTGGTAGGACTTTCGAAGCTGAAAGCGGTTCATCTGAACGACAGCAAGAATCCGTTTGAGAGCCATAAGGACCGCCATGAGAAGATCGGCGAGGGATCGCTGGGACTTGCGGCATTTGAGCGGATTGTGACACATCCGGCGCTGGCGGGACTGCCGTTCTATCTGGAAACACCGAATGAGCTGGACGGATATGCAAAAGAGATCGCGCTGCTGCGCGGGTTTGCGAAATAGAGGAAGAAGGTAAGAGAAAGTGGAAAACACGAGAGAGAAAAATAAAAGAACTGACGGAAGAAAAAAGACGTATTTCGACAGGGAAAATAAAAAGAAAGCTGTTCGTATCGAGAAAACAAAGAGCGTGGCACCGGAAAAAGGAAAGCAGAAAAAGAGTTCATCATCGTCGAAATGTCCTTATCAGAAAAAATGCGGCGGATGCACATATCTGAACCTCTCCTACGAAGAGCAGCTCGCGAAAAAAGAGCAGTTCCTGAAGAAGACTCTGAAGGGCATCGTCCCGGTCAAAGGCATGGTTGGCATGGAAAATCCTTATCATTACCGGAATAAAGTCAATTCCGCCTTTGCACGCAAAAAAGACGGAACGATCATATCCGGCATTTATGAAAAGGGCACACACAAAGTGGTTCCGGTCGATGAGTGCCTGCTCGAGGATCAGCGTGCCGATGCCATCATCCGCGATATCCGCAGTCTGCTGAAGAGCTTCAAAATCATGATCTACAACGAGGACAGCGGCTACGGCCTCCTGCGCCACGTCATGGTGCGCACCGGCTTTGCTTCCGGCGAGATCATGGTCGTCCTCGTCTGCGTATCACCAGTCTTCCCGTCAAAAAACAACTTCGTAAAGGCCCTGCGCAAACTCCACCCGGAGATCACCACGATCGTACTGAACGTCAACGACCGCACCGACAGCATGGTACTCGGAAAACGCGACATTGTCCTCTTCGGACGCGGTTACATCGAGGATGAACTCTGCGGCTGCACCTTCCGCATCTCCCCGCAGTCCTTCTACCAGGTCAACCCGGTTCAGACGAAAAACCTGTACGAAAAAGCCATCTCCCTGGCCGGCCTCACCGGAAACGAACGCGTCATGGACGCCTACTGCGGAATCGGAACCATCGGCCTCATCGCATCCCGCGATGCCAGAGAAGTCATCAGCGTCGAACTGAACCCGGACGCCGTCCGCGATGCCGTAACAAACGCCAAACGAAACCAAATCAAAAACGTCTCCTTCTACCAGAACGACGCCGGCGCCTTCATGGTCTCCATGGCCGAAAAAGGCGAAAAAGCCGATGTCGTCTTCATGGACCCGCCAAGAGCCGGAAGTGATGAAGCCTTTTTATCTTCTGTCGTGATGCTGGCACCGGAGAAAATCGTCTATATCTCCTGCAATCCGGAGACACTGGCAAGGGATCTTCGTTACCTGACGAAACACGGTTACCGGCAGAAGAGGCGTGGGGATATGACATGTTTGCGTGGTCGGAACATGTGGAAACTGTGTGCTTCTTGAGCAGAAGAAAATAGATACAATAGTGGATGAATTGACAAAATCAAAACGAGGTTATTTGATTCGCAAAACTTAAAAGTCTATTATAGAAAACAATAGGAGGTTACAGGAGGATTTTGCAAATGAAAACAAGGAGATTAGGAAAAACCAATTTACAGGTCAGCGAGATCGGTTTCGGCGGCGAGTGGCTGGAACGCCATTCGGAGGAGGAAGGTGTGGAGCTGATCCACTATGCATCTGAGCAGGGAATCAATATTCTCGACTGCTGGATGCGGATGCGAAATCGAGGGATATCATCGGAAACGGAATCAAGGAAAACCGTGACAAATGGTTCATTCAGGGTCATATTGGTTCGACGTTAAAAGACGGTCAGTATTACCGAACCAGAGATATGAAATACGTGCGCCCGGCGTTCGAGGATCTGCTGAAACGGCTGCAGACAGACTATATCGACCTTGGAATGATTCATTATATTGATTCCGAGGAGGAGTGGGATCAGATTCAGCACTCTGACTACATGGACTACGTGATGGAACTGAAAAGCAGCGGTGTGATCCGCCACATCGGCATGAGTTCCCACAACCCGAAAGTCGCTGTCAAAGCGGCGGAATCCGGCTATGTGGAGATGATTCTGTTCAGCATTAACCCGGCATTTGATATGCTTCCGGCCAGTGATAACATTGACCAGATGTTTGCCGAAAAATTCGACGAGGGACTGAAAGGAATCGATGCGGACCGTGCAAAATTATACAAAGTCTGTGAGCAGAACGATGTCGGAATTACCGTTATGAAGGGCTTTGCAGGCGGCCGTCTTTTTGATGAGAAACGCTCTCCGTTCGGCGTAAAGCTGACCCCGGTGCAGTGCATTCACTATGCGCTCACAAGACCTGCCGTCTGTTCCATCCTGTGCGGTTACGATACGAAAGAACAGGTGGATGATGCCGTTGCGTACGAGACAGCATCCGAGGAGGCGAAAGATTATGCATCCGTTATCGCCAATGCGCCGTTCCATTCCTATCGTGGAGAGTGTACCTACTGCGGTCACTGCAAACCGTGTGTCGCAAATCTTGATATCGCAATGATTAATAAATTCTATGATCTTGCGACGATGCAGCCGGAGGTTCCGGCAACCGTAAAATCGCACTATGAATTACTGGAACACACAGCATCCGAGTGCGTCGGATGTCATGCCTGCGAGACACGCTGCCCGTTCGGTGTACCGATTGCAGAACGGATGGAAAAAACAGCACAGCTTTTCGGGTGCTGACAGAAAAAAGATGATAGAAGGAGAAGTTAAGCAATATGGCAGTAAATAAAAATGGAATTGTTGTATTAGGAGCAATTTTTGTGGATATCAAAGGTTTCCCTGAGGATATCTATGTCCCAGACGGAAGAAACGCAGGTCATGTGGAGTACATCCACGGCGGTGTCAGCCGAAACGTCGTAGAAGATATCGCAAACCTTGAGCTCCGCCCGACCTTCCTTGGAATCGCAGACAATACCGCGCTCGGCGAGGATGTTGTGCGCAAACTGCAGCGCCATAAAGTCAACACGGAATATATGAAAGAAATCCCGAACGGCATGGGAACGTGGCTTGCCGTCTTCGATCACAACGGCGATCTGGCAGGATCCATCTCCCAGCGGCCGAACCTGATGCCGATCCTTGGTATTCTGGAAGAAAACGGCGATGAGATCATTGCGAACTGCGATTCTGTTGTGGCAGAGATTGATATGGACAAGGACATCATCAAAAAGCTTGTCCAGCTCTGCGAAAAACATGAAAAAAACTGTACGGTGTTGTCAGCAACATGAACATCGCAGTCGGAAGACGTGATCTTCTGCAGAAATTTGACTGTCTAATCTGCAATCAGCTCGAGGCGGGTGTATTCTTCTCTAATGATTACAGCGAAAAAACACCAGAAGAGATGGAATACATTCTTGCCGAGCGCCTGAAAGTGGCAAACGTTCCGGCGATGGTGGTAACGATGGGCGGCGAAGGCGCTGTCTACGCAGTGGCAAACGGGGAAAAAGGCTTCTGTCCGGCACAGAAGATCCAGGTAAAAGACACGACGGGAGCAGGGGATGCATTCTGTGCAGGCGTTTCTGCCGGCCTGACCTACGGAAAAACACTTGGCCAGGCTGTGGAAATCGGTACGCGTCTGGCTGCATCGGTCATCACATCCCCCGAAAATGTCTGCCCGCGCTTCCTGCCGGAGGAATTTGGCATTCAGGCGTAAGAAAGAGATGGAATGATTTTGGAGCAGACTACGAAAGCCTTTCGGGGCACGCTCCAGGAAAATGAAACAGGAGATTTAGGCTATGAAACTATTGTATGGAACCGGCAACCCTGCAAAACTCGATGTGATGCGCCGCCGCCTTGCAGACCTTGGCATTGAGCTGATCGGACTGAAAGATCTTGGGGAGGTCAGGCTGCCGGAAATTATAGAAGATGGAAAAACGCCGCTGGAAAATGCCAGAAAAAAAGCGGAAGCTTACTTTGAAGCGCTTCACATGCCGGTATTTTCCTGCGATTCCGGCCTGTATTTTGACGATGTGGCAGAGGAAGACCAGCCGGTGTCCATGTGCGGACCGTGAACGGAAAGTATCTGTCCGATGAAGAGATGACGGCACATTACGCTAATCTGGCGAAAAAGTACGGCGGTCTGACAGGACATTACCAAAACGCAATTTCACTGATTCTCGATGAAACTCATCGTTATGATGCGATGGAACCTTCGATGAAGAGCGCTTCGTTTGGGCTGGTTGGCACACCGCATCCAAAGAGCAAAAAAGGTTTTCCACTCGACCGTCTGTCGATCGATCTGCAGACAGGAAAGTATTATTACGACCGGAAGGAAAAAGAAACGGGGTTTGATCCACTCGATCAGCTTGCAGTAGAAAGCGGTTTTCCACAGTTCTTTGAGCGGGTCACGAAGGAATACAACAGAATGGAACGATATGAATTTCGCACGATCCGCCAGGAGGAGATGGAGCAGGGCGTTGCTATTGAACTTGCCTGTTTTCCGCCGAATGAGGCGTGCTCCGAAAAGAGCATGCGTGAGCGTGTGCAGTACGCGCCGGAGCTGTTTCTGGCGGTAGTAGACAAAGAGACTGGAAAAATCGCCGGAACACTGAACGGACTTGCAACAAACGAGACAAAGTTCCGCGATGCTTTTTTCGATGAGATCAGCCTGTACGATCCGGAAGGAGAAAACGTTATGCTGCTGGGGCTTAGTGTTCTGCCGGAGTACCGCGGCCGGGGAATTGCCCGCGCACTGATGGATGAGTACTGCCGCCGGGAGCGGAAAAACGGAAGAAAACGGCTCATTCTGACCTGTCTGCAGGACAAAGTAGAGATGTATCAAAAGATGAATTTCCACGACGATGGAATCTCCGCATCCACCTGGGGCGGCGAAGCGTGGCATGATATGACGCGAGATATATAAAAATTTTATATATTCCTCTTGACAAACCACTTCCATAGTCTTATGATATATATAAAATTTA
>ENA-OUNI01000027-OUNI01000027.1-human-gut-metagenome-genome-assembly--contig:-NODE-27-length-48439-cov-3.311393_pt1 | contig 48439 bp, 63 predicted proteins | sample MGYA00242499_ERZ504580 | MGnify/ENA primary metagenome ERZ504580 (study PRJEB26092, sample SAMD00036315) | human gut metagenome | host: Homo sapiens | study: EMG produced TPA metagenomics assembly of... | reverse complement strand
TGGAAAATCTGCATGGATTGCGCATATCCGATATTAAAACCTATGACATACAAGAAATCGTTGACGCTCTGGCAGCCGAGAACCCGCATACCGGTAAGCCTACCTCAAAAAGACTTTAGGCGATATCAAGCTAACGGCTTCGCAAATATTCCGCTTAGCGATTACAAATCGCGTTTTAGATTATAACCCTGCTGATGCTGTGGTTATCCCAAGAATGCCCCGCAAAGCCACAGGCGAGCCTTAACAGAAGAGGAGCAAGGCTGGATATTAAACACGCCTCATAAAATGCAGCTTGCGGCCGTAATAATGATGTACACTGGATTGCGGCGCGGCGAATTACTTGCTCTTACGTGGCCTGATATAAACTTGGCTGATCGCACTGTAACGGTAAATAAATCGGTCGAATTTCATGATGGTGTTCCGCACGTCAAGGCATCCACCAAAACAAACGCGGGGATGCGTGTGATATCAATTCCGGAAATTCTGGCGGTCTACTTATCAGATCAGCCTAAATCAAGTTTATTGGTATTCCCCTCCGCGACTGGGCAAATTGTGTCAGAAAGCTCCTGGCGCGTTATGTGGGATGATTATCTAAGGGAAATTGATAAAAAGTTCGGTTCTCCAAAAGTCGGGAAATCAAGCCTTTTAACCATCCCCCATTTCACGGCGCATTGGTTGCGGCACACATACGCCACGATGCTCTATATGGCGGGTGTGGATGTGCTGACAGCAAAAGATCTGCTTGGGCACTCAGACATAAAAACAACGCTTGGTATTTATACGCATCTGGACACCAAATTTAAAATAAGATCAGTGGACAAACTTAACGATTATCTGGGTAATGCAAGTCAAATGCAAGTCAACAAGCATTAAATCTAACGTAGTTACGGGCATTTATGCTATATTGTAGGTCGCACCCCACGCGGTGCGTGGATTGAAATATTGACGACGTGCAGCTTACCCCCAAGCGCGTGCCGGTCGCACCCCACGCGGGTGCGTGGATTGAAATGATCCGGAGACCAATCAGATCGCGCGCTCGTGATGGTCGCACCCCACGCGGGTGCGTGGATTAAAACAGGCATGCCGAAATAAGTCTGCCGATTCACGAATATTGTATAGAAATCCCGTTTTGTCGCATCCGACACAGCGCGCTACATCTCATACAATTGATGAGGCATCGGCAATAATAATATAGGCTTGCTCATGCATATATATAGAACACACTTTCACATAGGTAGGTAAATAAAGAGAATACAAATTTGCTCCTATATAGGTGATATTCAAGTCGAAGTGTGCGTAATATGGGATTAAACCAGAAGGGTAGCGCCCCACGCGGGTGCGTGGATTGAGATGAATGCCGTTTCGCCTTACCATCCATTCTGAAATAAGCTTTTCTTAATTATTGCAAGTATCATGTGCACAACATGTTTGAATTGGAGGCTATCCATGGCGGCATTTACAAATACAATTTCCAATCTGAATCAAATGCTCAACTCCATCCTTTGGGGCCGGGGGATGCTCCTTTGCTTTCTGCTGGTCGGCTTTCTGTTCACGGTCGGCACACGTTTTTTTCAGGTCCGCTGGTTATCCAAATGGATGCGCCTGACGGTCGGCAGCCTCTTCGCCAGGAAGGGAGGCAGGCAGAAGCTACCTGCCCATTCCATCACCCCGTTCCAAGCACTCTCCACCGCACTCGCCGCCGCAATCGGCACCGGCAACATCGTCGGTGTTGCTATCGCCCTTTCTACAGGCGGCCCGGGCGCGATCTTCTGGATGTGGGCTTCCGCTTTTCTCGGCATGATGACAAGCTTTGCGGAAAAAACGCTCGGCATCCGCTACCGCTATCCGGATGCAAAAAATCGCTGGGTAGGCGGCGCAATGGTCTATATGGAAAAAGGGCTTCACTGCAAATGGATGGCTCTGCTCTTTGCAGCCCTTTGTATTCCCGTCTCCTTCGGCATGGGCAACCTCTCGCAGAGCAATTCAATGGCGCAGGCTATGAAAAACGCCTTCGGCGTATCCCCCAAAGTGACAGGAGCAGCGGCGGCCATATTGATTGGAATTATCTTGCTCGGCGGTATCAAACGCATTGCCGCCGTGACGGAAAAACTAGTTCCCATCATGGCAATTCTGTATTTAACAGCAGGCTGCGCTGTAATTTTGATAAATATTCGCCGCCTTCCGCAGGCGGTCGGCGGTATTATTTCAGAGGCTTTTTCCATTCGTTCTGCCATAGGTGGAACAGCGGGCTACGGCATGGCCCGCGCACTGCGCACCGGCGTTTCAATGGGCGTCTTTTCCAATGAGGCTGGGCTCGGCACTTCCGTGATCGTCCATTGCGATGCGGATGTAAAGGAGCCGGTCGAGCAAGGCATGTGGGGCATTTTTGAGGTGTTTGCGGATACGCTTGTATGCTGCACTGTCACCGCGCTCGCCATCCTCACCTCAGGGGTTTGGGCTCCTTCCTGCGCGTACAGCGGCACCGCCCTATGCGCCGCCGCCTTTGCCACAGTATTCGGTGCTGCCGGCGAAAAATTCATTGCCATTTCAATTGTATTATTCGCTTTTGCCACGCTCATCGGCTGGTCATATTATGGGGAAAGAGCTGTTTCCTACCTATTGGGCGACCGAGCTGTTCCCCTTTATAAAATTCTGTTTGCCGCCGTCGTCCTTCTGGCAGTACGGTCCGGATGGAGCTCGCATGGAGCTTATCCGACACGTTTAACGCCCTGCTGGCAATCCCAAACCTGATTGCTATCACGATTTTAAGCCGAGAGGTATTCCAGCTTACCAAAGATTATGTACACCGTTATTTTCTCACACAAAAAACAGCAAATAGCCAACGCATAAAAGCAGCCGTTCCCGGCCATAACAGATGCAGAAGAGGTTGACGGAGCAAATCAGTTCTCATTTGGCTCGAAAGGAATGATCATATGGCAGATCCTAAATTAGCAGGTGGCTAAATTCTCTTTTGAAAAAAGATGCCGGGGTAAACGAATATTTTCTCTCCCTCCCGAGCGTTGCGCGGGAAAAACTGCGTGATTGCGGCAAACAGATAAAAACGGAGAAGGATTTCTATGAACTGGCAGAAACTTTCGTAAAAGAGGAATCCTAAGCCTACGTTTATTCCAAAGAACAGGCGGTCCATCCGGGGCCGTCTGTTCCTTTTTGCTCCTAGATACGGCAAAACTCAACCGGTTTTATTTTTGCTGTTGTTTGCCGGTTTATCTGTTGTTTTTCTCATCGCAAGATATATACTAAATGCTGTAAATTAATAAACGTTGTGAGGTTTCTCTATGGATTTCGGTTTTTTAAAAATCGGCGCTTTCAGCCCGCGCACCTGTGTTGCCAACCCAAAACAAAATGCAATCTATACGCTGGACGCCCTGCGCCATGCACAGGAAGAGGGCGTTCAGGTGGCCGTGCTGCCGGAGCTCTGCCTCTCTGGCTATACCTGCGGCGATTTATTTGGGCAGGATGTGCTGCTTGACAGCTGCGAACAGGCGCTGCTCGGCCTTGCGGAGCAGACGAAGGGCTTTTCTACCGTGATCGTCATAGGCATTCCCTTACGGGTAGACGGGTTTCTTTATAATTGTGCTGCCGTTCTGCACCGTGGTAAAATCCTCGGCTTTGTACCAAAGACTTACCTGCCGAATTACCAGGAATTTTACGAAAAGCGGTGGTTTGTCTCGGCAGAGCAGGCAAAGGCGGAAACGATCCGCTTTGCAGGAGAGGATATTCCGTTTGGAAACCTGCTTTTTCGCTTGAATGACCGCGCGGTGCTTGGCGTTGAAATTTGTGAGGATCTTTGGGTTCCTCTGCCGCCCAGTACACGGATGGCACAGGCCGGAGCAAATGTGATCGTCAACCTCTCCGCCAGCAACGAAGCGGTTGCAAAAAATGACTATCGCCGCGCCATGATTGCACAGCAGAGCGCCAAAGCACTGTGCGCTTATGCCTATGCCTCCGCAGGCGTTGGAGAATCTACGACAGATCTCGTCTTTGCCGGCGCATGCACAGTGGCGGAAAACGGCACGCTCCTCGCAGACAGCCCCCGCTTTTTACTAGAGGGCAGCGAAGCGGTTGCCTGCGTCGATCTGGAGCGCTTTTATCCCAGCGCAGGCAAAATGGTAGCTTCCCGGATAACGCCACCCTCGTCCCTCCACCAGCCTACCGAGTGATCGACGCGCCGGTTCCCGCCCTGGAAGAAGCGCAGATCAACCGCGCTTATGATAAACACCCCTTTGTGCCGGATGACCGCGTTAAGCGGGAGGAACGCTGCCGGGAGATTCTTTCGATTCAGGCGGCGGGGCTTGCCAAGCGGCTTTCCCACACCGGGATGCAGAAGCTGGTGCTCGGCATTTCCGGCGGGCTTGATTCGACGCTCGCGCTACTTGTCTCTGTTCGGACGATGGAGCTTTTAAAGCTGCCGACCAACAACATTATTTGCGTTACTATGCCGGGCTTCGGCACAACAGACCGCACCTATGACAACGCGGTAGAGCTTATCCAGTGCATCGGTGCGACCTTCCGGGAAATTGATATCCGCCCAGCCTGCCTACAGCATATGGCGGATATCGGCCATGATCCCATTCTGCACGACGTAACCTATGAAAACACGCAGGCCCGTGAGCGCACACAAATCCTGATGGATCTCGCCAATAAGGAGGGCGGCATTCTCGTCGGAACGGGGGATTTGAGCGAGCTCGCCCTTGGCTGGTGCACCTATAATGCCGACCACATGAGTATGTATGGTGTTAACTGCGGCGTGCCCAAAACGCTTGTGCGCCATTTGGTTGAGAATTTTGCCGCCCAGGCGGATGCACGTACCGCGCGTGTGCTGCGCTCGGTGCTCGACACGCCTGTCAGCCCAGAGCTCCTGCCACCGGATGAGGTTGGCCAAATCGCACAGAAAACAGAGGAGAAGATCGGCCCCTATGAGCTGCACGATTTCTTTCTCTATCATTTTCTCCGCTTCGGCACAAATCCCCAGAAGCTTCTATTTCTTGCCAAGCGCGCTTTTGGCGATCAATATACCCAACAGCAACTCACGGCATGGCTGCGGCTGTTTTTAACGCGCTTTTTCCAGAGCCAATTTAAGCGCTCCTGCCTGCCGGACGGCCCAAAGGTGGGCTCCGTCAGCCTTTCTCCGCGCGGGGATTGGCGTATGCCATCCGACGCGCAGGTGAACGCTTGGCTTGACACATTGGAAAATAAGGAAGCGGAGTAAACATCGGAAAGATAACCCTTCCGAACTGCGTATGGTGCTTTTCGATCATAAATTCCACTTAAAATTTTGGCTGTGCAAAGCCACATCATGCCGCAGCCTTGCACAAGAAAGGGATGGTCATAACCATGTCGGACCTAAAGCCACGCATTTACACCGTTGCCACCGCCCATCTGGATACCTCCTGGAACTGGGATTTTGAAACAACGCTGCGCGAATACATACCCGCTACTACGGGATAATTTTGCGCTCTTTGAGAAATACCCGGATTACCGCTTTAGCTTTGAGGGGAGCTACCGCTATGAACTGATGGAGGAATACTATCCGGAAGAATTTGAAAAGCTGAAGGAATATGTTGCACAGGGGCGGTGGAATGTGACCGGGAGCGCATATGAAAACGGGGATGTCAACATTCCTTCTCCGGAAGCGCTCTTTCGCAACATCCTCTATGGGAACAGCTATTTTGACAAAACGTTCGGCAAACGCAGCACGGATATTTTCCTGCCGGACTGTTTCGGCTTCGGCTGGGCGCTGCCGAGCATTGCACGGCACGCAAACCTCTCCGGCTTTACCACGCAAAAGCTGACCTGGAGCTCGGCCTTCGGCATACCCTTTGATCTAGGCCGTTGGTACGGGGTGGATGGCCGCTGGATCTATGCCTCTCTCGACGCGCGCAGCTATGTGGCGGAGCTTGACAAGTGCGCAAAAACCGTGCCGTCTCACAAAAGCTCAAGGCGAATCTCAAAAAGTATAACCTCCCCTTTACCTATATTTTTCACGGAACGGGGGATTGCGGAGGAGCCCCAAAGGAGGAATCCGTCGCCACCGTCTGCCAGGAGCTCTCGGAAAACAAAACGGAAAAAAGTGATGTGCTCAGCGCGCCGGCCGATCAGGTTTTCCGTGATATGGAAGCGGAGCTGACGCCAGAGCAAAAGGCTAGCCTCCCCTTCTGGAACACAGAGCTCGTTTCCACTGATCATGCGTGGGCTCTTACACTTCGCGCGCAATCGGCAAGCGGTGGAACCGTCGCGCGGAACAGCTGGCGGATGCGGCAGAACGCAGCGCCTCGGCGGCAATGTGGCTGGGGGCGGCCGACTACCCGCAGGAGAAAATGGATACCGCATGGAAACGGATCATCGCCCATCAGTTCCACGATGACCTCACCGGCACCTCTCTAATGCGCTGCTACCAGCGCAATTGGAACGATTATATCCTCTCGCTCAACGAACTTGCAGAAGAATACCGCGCAAGCGTGGGCGCCGTATCCACTCTGATGGATACCTCTTTTGTCAAGGGCACGGCCCTGCTCGTCAACAATCCCCTCCAAGGGAGTGAGAACCGCATTGGTCCGGTCACGGCTTTTATTCCCGTTTCTGAAAACTGCCAGTATCTTCGTGTTTACGATCTGAATGGGTCAGAAGTGCCTGCGCAGGTGCTTTCGCGCAACGGCGAGGCTCTAAAAATTGTATTCATCGCAAGCGTTCCCTCCATGGGCTATGCCGTATATGATGTGCGGGAGTCCGGGGAGCCCTGCCCCATCCAAACGCGTTTACGCGCGCAGGAAAAGCTGCTGGAAAACGAGCGTTACCGCCTCACGCTTGACCATAACGGCGATATCTCCAGCATCTATGATAAAGAGGTTGGGATGGACCTGCTTACCGCCCCCATCCGCATGGGCGTCCACCACTACTTGGGCAGCACGCACTGGCCCGCATGGGAGCTTGATTTCGTTGAAGTGATGACAAAGCCGATAGCGTATGCGCGTGCGCCTAAATTCACCATCTTGGAGAACGGCCCCGCCCGCGTTGCGATCGAAACGCTGCGTGTGTGCGGCCCCTCGACCTTCCGTCAGGTTATTTCCCTGTCTGCCGGAGGCGATACGGTGGAGGTTTATAACGAGATCGAATGGCGCAATATGCGCAGCTTGCTCAAAACGCAGTTTCCGCTGGCGGTATCCAACCCCAAAGCAAGCTATGACCTTGGCCTTGGCGTCATTGAGCGCGGCAATAATACACCGAAGCTCTATGAGGTGCCCGCACAAATGTGGGCGGATATCACAAAGGTGGATGGCAGCTGCGGTGTATCCATCCTGAGCGATTCGAAATACGGTTGGGATAAGCCGCTTGACAACTGCTTGCGGTTGACCGGCATTCACACCCCACAATCCGCCTACCGCGATGAAAGCGGCCAGAATACGATGGATCTTGGCCTAAACCGCTACAGCTTCGGTATTTTCGGCCATATGGGCGGCTATGAAAACGGCACACAGATGGCGGCCGCGCGCTTTAACCAGCCCATGAACGCCTTTCTTGTGGAAAAGCATCCGGGTGCCCTAGGCCGCGAATTCTCCTTTGGCAGGATTAGCGAAGAAAATATATTGGTGCGTGCGCTTAAAAAAGCGCAGGATTCTGATGAGATCATTATCCGTTTCAATGAAGGTGCAGGAAAAAACCACACAAAGCTCCGTTTTGAGCTTGGGGTCGGGATTGCATCTGCACGAGAAATCTATGCCTCTGAGGAACCGCGGGAGGAGGGGGAATTCCTGCTGGAGGGAGGCGTGCTGCAATTTGACCTAAAGGCTTTGAACCGCGCTCCTTTGCCCTAACGCTCGCGCCCGCTCCGGTGTGCGGCCAGCTCAAGCACAGCATGCCAATCGAGCTGCCTTACGATACGGATCTCCTTTCTTTTAACCGCAATCGGGCGGATTGCGACACTGCTTGCCCTGTAGCCCTACCCGCAGAGCGTTTCCCATCGGAGATCCGCTGCGGCGGCGTGCGCTTTGTGACTGGCCCCAAAGAGGATTTGGCGGCAAATGCTGTGATCTGCCGTGGGCAAAAACTGAGTATCCCGGAGGGCGCAAAATATCTGAGCCTGATGATGGCCTCACTCAGCGGTGATCGGCGCACCGCGCTGACCATCGGCAAAACCGGCTTTCTATTTACCGTGCATGATCTCCTGGAGGCGGTTGGAAAATGGGATCTCTACGGCATGCAGGAGACTGGGCAGATTAAGCAGACCGTTCTTGCCTGGAATGCGACTCATCTCCATAGAGGCGATGCGGATAGCTACGGCGAGCAGGCGTATTTTTTCAAATATACGTTCGAAATTCCAGAGGGAGCGAAATCCTTTACCCTCCCGCTCGATCAAAACCTCCTTCTTCTGGCTGCAAGCGGCACAGATCTTCCCGCCTGCCGGACAGCCGCGCCGCTGTATGACACGCTTAAAAAACGGGAATTTGATTTTTGGATCACAGAAAAAGACCGCAGGCTTGCACACCCTGGGATGCTCTCCAAGGCGGCGGGTTTTCTAAAATTCGGCGGCAGCTATGTATCCCGCTCCCTGCAAAGAGAAATCGACCTATTATAACCAATAAGCTGATACAAAGAAAAGGAGCGCGTTGCAGCACTAGCAATGCGCTCCTTTTTCTTTTCCTCCGTGCTATCAATGCGATTCAGCCCTTTTCATCTGAGAAAGCGGCCGTATCCTCATATGTCTCCGGGCAAACCTCCCAAATCTTTTCCCGCAGCGCATAAAGTCTTCCAATGCCTCCGGCTTCTGCTGCGGGTTGCGCAAAAGCGAAGCCGGATGATAAGTGCCCATCATCCACACGCCGTTTTTTTCCATAAATTGACCGTGCTGCTTGGTGACACGAAAATTCTTATCGATGAGGCGTTGTGCAGAAATTCTCCCAAGGCAAACAATAATCTTTGGCCGAAGCAGGCGCACTTGCTCGCGTAGCAAGGCAGGCAGCCTCCTGCTCGGCAGGCAGCGGATCGCGATTTTTCGGCGGACGGCATTTTACCATATTGGCAATGTAAATATTTTTGCCGCGTTCCAAATCAACCACAGCCAAATATTGATCGAGCAGTTTCCCGCCGCGGCCTACAAACGGTTCGCCCTGCAAATCCTCATTTTCTCCCGGGCCCTCGCCGATCAAAAGCACGCCTGCTCTCCTGCTGCCCACGCCGAAAACCAGCTTGGTCCGCGTTTCCCCCAGCGGGCAGTTGTGGCAACTGAAACATGCTGTTTCCAATGACTCCCAGGTTTCATACATATGCATCTCAGCGCCTTTCCTCTGTTTTGAATGCATTCAGTATAGCACATCCGCTGGGATTTGTAGAGCGATATCTAAGATTTAACGTTGCTATTTCCCGGCGGTTGATGTAAAATAGGAAGAAAGAAATGTATTTTTTGGAGGAAATAAACGATGAAAAAAGCGTATTGCTTGAAACTTCCGCGCGCCATGCCCACTTGAGCCGCAGGGTGCTCGACATCCTGTTTGGCGAAGGCTATGAGCTGACCCATAAAAAGACCTTTCCCAGCCCGGCCAGTTTGCCACGAACGAGCGTATCCAGGTCATTGGCCCAAAGGGCAGTTTCCCCAGCGTATCGATTCTCGGCCCGGTCCGCCCGGAAACCCAGGTCGAGCTCTCTGCTACGGACGCCCGTTCTATCGGCTTGAAGCCGCCTGTGCGTGAATCGGGCGATCTGAAAGGCAGCGAAGGCTGCAAAATTGTCGGCCCAAAGGGTGAGGTAGAGCTTCAGGACGGCGTTATCATTGCAAAACGCCACATCCATGCCACACCGGCTGACGCTGAGCAATACGGCTTACAGGATAAGCAGATTGTATCCGTTAAGGTGGAATCCGATGGGCGTTCCCTAGTCTTTGGGGACGTTGTCGTGCGCGTCAGCGAAAAATATGCGCTTGCTATGCATATTGATACCGATGAATCCAATGCCGCTGGCGCTGTGCCCGGCATGATGGCTGAAATACTGGACTGACTTGACAACAGAATCTGTACGGGCGGGAACAGGCGGCGCAGCGCCTCCCCGCCCGTTCTGCTTTTTCTCTGCATAATGGCCGGTGCGCGGGCATAGGATGAATTAAACGATTTTATTCTTCAGAAATGGGGACGGTAAAATGGACAAACAGACTGCCTCTTCGCTGCAACGGCCGGAAATCCGATATCTGCTCATCTTGGGCTGTACCGTGCGTGGGGATCAACCCACGCAGCTCCTGCAAACGCGGATTGACCGTGCGGCACAATACTTAAAGCTGCATCCGCAAACCATAGCGGTTGCCAGCGGCGGATGCTTTCGGGCCGGGCAGCAAACAAGCGAGGCGGCCGTCATCCAAAAAGGGCTGTGCGCGAAGGGAATCGCTCCGGAGCGGATTTTAATTGAGGATCAGGCGCGCTCAACCGCAGAAAACTTCACCCTATGCAAACACTTGTTGGAAAGCCGTGAGGGCTGGGACGAAACAGAAACCATTGCCTTTGTCACGAATGATTTTCATGTAGCGCGCTGCCTGAAGATCGCCTGCCAAAATCGGCTGCATGTTGTGCCGGTTGCGGCTGCAACGCCAAAACATGCCCGCCTGCGCTGCCGTTTGCGGGAATGCATCGTCTCCATTTCCGTTCGGTTTTCAGAAAAATCAGGTTAGCCGTTCAAGAGGGAATCAAAAAGGATGCGCCGCCAAAACTTTGCAGTGTATCCTTTTACTTTTACGAATCTGCCCGTAGGTATTTCTGCCGGAAGGCGCCCGGCGTCATGCCCACGGCCTTTTTAAACGCACGGTCAAAGTGGCTTTGGTCACAATAGCCCAGTTGGAGCCAGATGCTGCCGCTGCCCGGCGTTTGCAGCAGGCGCTTTGCCTCCTCAATTTTTTGCTGCTGGATATATTGGGTGACGCTCATGCCCGTCTCCTGCCGGAACCGCTGTGTGAGATAGCTTGGGTTGCGTTGCACGCTCGCCGCGGCCTCCTCTACACGGATGCGTTCATAAAGGTGCTCCTGCACATACTGCATGCACAAATGTACGGTTGTGGAATAATTCGCCTGTTTAAGTGCTTGAACGCGGCTGGCAAAATCCATCAGCATGCGGGCAAACAGCTGATGAGCGCCTCCTGCTCGCCAACCTCTTCGCAAAAAAGGATATAATATTCATAGAGACCACAGCCCTCCTCCCAGCCTATCCCCGCCTGCACCGCCGCCTGAAAGGCAAGCGCTCCGATGGCGATTATCTGATTGCGCAGGCTACGCAGCGGTTCATGCGCAAAGGTGGCAAGATTCCATCGCGGCAGTTCCTGTAGGAGAAGCTTCAACGCCCGTGGATCCCCTTCCTGCACACAATGCATCAGCCGCTCCTGAAGCCGCTCGCTGAACAGACGCGGCTCTTCCTCATGGTGCAAAAAGGGCCGTGCCCGCTCCAACGGCGCCTCCGGCAAAAGACGCTTTTGATCCATCAACTGAGAGAGCATAATATGTTCGCCATACATTTGATTATATGCAAGGATCGCCCCATCAATCAGAGCACGACAATCCAGCACAGGGATAGAGCGGTAGTAAGCAATCAGGGCACTTTTCTGCGCCACGCTTATCTCAAGAGGAGCCAGTATATGTGAAACAGCCGTTTCATTGAGCTCGCTTGGGAACACAGGCCCAATCAGCAGCGTTCCCATCGCACGCCCAAGTTCCCGCACGCCGATGCTGGCCATCGCGCCAAAAACGGGCGAGGTTCGCAGCCGCGGCAGACAATTGCTATCCTCCCGGTGCAAAAGCGGGGTCACCAAAGCCTCTGCGCAGCCCTCCGGCAGATTTGGCCAGCCCTCAGCGAACATCTCCTCCCCTGCCCGTGTGATGGCACGCACCGGCACGCTGGAAAGGGAGCGCAGAAGAAGCGCATTCTCCCGCGCCATTCTCCAACGCATTTCGACCGCCTGTTTATATCCCACGATACTTCAGCCCCATTCCACTCAGAATAATTTCATCATTTATAAATGAATTATACTATAAACTCGGATTAATGCAATCTCATTACAATAAAATATGATAAAATTTTTTTGAAATTCAACTGATGTTTAGCAAGTTCTCCAAACGCAATATGCTATAATCAGAAAAATTAACAAGCATATTCATGTATGCACAGGGTAGATTTTGTCAACCCGCCTACGCTGGCAGTGAATGCTTTTCTGCCGCAGGGAACCTGCAAAACACCGCTGAATTATCTATACGATATTTTATATTGGTTGCTTTCGCTTTCTATTTTCCAATAAAATTTTTATATATTTACAAAGCCGCGTAACGAACGTTGAAATCCCCTTATTTCAACACGTTCGCAATATAAACCAAATGCAAAGGAGCAAACAAAATGATTGGTATTGGTAACTGGGGCTGCCACGTGGACACCATGTTCTTCAAGGGGGACGTAAAGTTCACCATTACAGACAACGGCGGGGAATATGGCTTCGAGCTTCATATGGATGGCCCAATTCCAGAATTCCAGATCAAGGAGATCAAAGAGGAAAACGATGACACACTACATGCGATCGCCAATGTTGAGATGCTGCCCGGCAAGGATATCGACGTTGCGCTGACTTTCGCAGGCGACACCTTCAACGGCGTGATTAAGGTGCCTTTCCTAGGCAAAATCAAGCTCAACAACGGCTATCGCCTCGCTGAATAACGAGCAAGCAAAACGCGCCTGCCCCGTCTGTGAGTTGGGGCAGGCGCAAGCTGTTTTGATCTTGAAAAATTCATAAAAAGCTGTTGACAAGCATAGCAAATTGTGTTATGATAGCTTCCGTCCCGCATGGAGAGATACCGAAGTGGTCATAACGGAACGGTCTTGAAAACCGTCGTGCCGCAAGGCACCGTGGGTTCGAATCCCACTCTCTCCGCCAGAAAGTGATACGAAGCCTTTCTCGTTTGATATATACAATTTCATCCTTTTTAGATGTTACCATGGAGAAGTACTCAAGTTGGTGACGAGGCGCCCCTGCTAAGGGCGTAGGTCGGGTAACCGGCGCGGGAGTTCGAGTCTCCCCTTCTCCGCCAACCCCGCGGTGGGCATGTCGCGCACCGCGGGGTTTTTTGTCAAATAAGCGTCCAGCGCCAAGGCGTTTTTTATCCCACCTTAGCAGAAACACAGATATGTCGAAAGACATATCTGTGTTTTATTCTGTGGGGATTCAATGCCAACGTGCGGTGCGTGAGGGCAAATATACCAGCGGCATAATAGTAGCGCAGAGCGGCGAAGATCCGCGGTCATAGCTGCGGTTCAGCCGGACAGACGCGCCTACAAAAAAATCATCCGAATCCTATCTTACCAGTGGATTAGGATGCGCCTTCTATCTAAATCGGCTCTCGCAATCTCAGTGGCCAAAATCGAAGAACTCGCCGCCGTGCGCGTGAACCTAAACCTGCTGACGGACAAATCCGTGATGAAACTTGCCGAATCCCTCTCCCTAATTCAGAGGAATGTGAAGGAGAATAAAATGATGAACAGAATTCACAGAGCATCAAAGCAAATGAACAAGCTGACCGACAAGGATGTGCGGATCATATATCTGCCGCCTGCAACTGTCGCGTCAATCCACTGTGTTGGAAACAGGCCGGAGGACAGGGCAACGGCCTTGCTGCGGGAATTTATGCAAAAAACGGACTTAGCGAAACGCAAACCTGATTTTCGGCATTACGGGTTCAACCACCCGAATGGATCGAACGAAGACGATCACGGTTATGAGCATTGGGTAACAATACCGGAAAACATGACGGTGGAAGCGCCGTTTCAAAAGAAAGCGTATGCCGGCGGGCTATATGCGGCGCATACCGTCACGTTCGGCGAATTTGAAAAATGGCATTGGCTTTGGGCATGGATGGAAGCCAGCGACAAATTCATGCTCAACCTTGGCGACCCCGAATGTATGGACAGTCTTTTGGAGGAGCATTTTAACTATTTTAATCAGTATCACTTAAAGAACTTCGATAAAAACAGATTCCAGATGGATTTGCTGATACCGATTAAAGAAAAAGAATAAAAGCCGGCCTTATGATTTCACCCGTCCTCACCTGCGGTGCGCATTTCGCGCATTGCAGGTTTTTCTTATCTATCCCCGGCGATTTGCCGTATCCACATTTCAGAATCCTGCTTTTTCACGGCGCGAAGTGAAACCAGATGTAGTGAATGCCTATCTCATTTCCAAATATTTGGATTGCATCATCAACATCCTGTTTTGCTCTTTTAGCGGTCAGATTTCCAAAGAAGTACGATAAAGCTGCCGTTTCGTCGGCTTCTCGCGCCCGCCTCCCCTTGCATCACCCGAAAAAAGGGCGTATAATATAGAGGAATAGAAGAAAAATAAAATTGGGCTCACTGCGCTGTCTGCATGTGAAAGGAAGATTATCTTGGGCGGAGATTTACATTGTCATACCAGGCTTTCAGATGGTTCTCTCGGCATTGAGGACCTAATTCTACTTGCCAAAAAGTTAAAGATCGAAACCATTGCCATCACAGACCATGATTGCCTTGCCGGAACGGTGCGCGGTAAAGTCATCGGTGAGCGGCATGGTGTTCAGGTGATCCCGGGAGTGGAAATTTCCTGCGTTGACCCAAAGCGGGAGCGCAGAGCGCATTTGCTCTGCTATCTCAGCGACAGCCGGATCGCTTAGAAGGGCTATGCCGCCGGAACTCCCTTTCACGCAGAAAAGCGGGGCAGTATATGATTTTGAAAGCAGCCAAACGCTTCCCCATTACGCCAGAATTTGTGTTAAAATGCGCCTCGGGCTCCACCAATATTTTTAAGCAGCACATCGCGCACGCTCTGATGGAATGCGGCTATACGCACACGATTTTTGGGGAGCTTTATCACGATTTATTTTCCTCCAACAGCCCAAATTGCATCAGCGTTGAGCCCTCCTTTCCAGATGTACGCGAAGTGCTGGCGGCAGTTCACGAGGCCGGCGGCATCGCCGTGCTGGCCCACCCTGCCTTTTATGACAGCTTTGACCTTTTGGATGAGCTAATTGGGCTTGGGCTGGATGGCGTAGAGGTTTGGCATCCAACAGCAAACGAAGAAACGGTCAGCCGCCTTCAGCGCACAGCGCGTGAGCATCATCTGCTAATGACCGGCGGCAGCGACTTTCATGGCATGTATAATTCCCGCCTGACAAAGCTTGGCGAGTGCCTCACTCCTGACGAACAAATCACGGAGCTGCTTAACTATAAGGCAAAACAACGCCGCCTGCAAAAGAAAGCGGCTATTTCGGCGGAAAAAGCAGTATAATCCCCATTTTTGAGGGGATCTTGTGCAAACTTCATCTCTGCGAAAGGCAGGAACACGATCATGAACACATTTGATGACAGTGACATGAAAATATTTGGCGTGAAGGAAGAGCCGGATTCTACTGACGGAGCGAGGTGCAGGCGCTGGCAGAAGAAATGAAACGGCAGAGGCTCAACGGCAACTCAGAGCGTGCCAAGCAGCTTGGAATCCGCATGGCTGCTCTTGCCCCGGATTCCTCAGATGCGGATAGCCTCGACCTTTCCCGCCTGCTGGGCGATCCCCTCCCTGCCCCCGATATTATGTGCCAAATTCGCATTCTTCTGATCTTTATCGCAGAATCCTGTTTGCACCTGTATACCCCCACGCCTTTGCTTGCCACCACTGCGGCCAATGCGCTGTACGATAAGCTGATTGAGGATGATCCGGTTTTTACGATACGATCTCCAATGGAGCTGCGTTCAGCTTTTATTATCTCGCCCTGCGCCATAGTGGGAAGGCGGATGAAAACATTGGCGCTACGTTTGCCATGCTGTGCGGGGCGGAGGAAGATCAGGCTTTGGCCGATCTAGGCGCGCGTGTTTATCAATATGTCACGCGAAAAATTCGCGGGCTCATCGGTGAAATTCAGTTTGCTGAGGTTTGTTAAGCCATTGCAATGCAACTGTTTGTACAACAGGGCATGTGGAAACGCTTTCGTTTCCACATGCCCTGTTATTCTTCTATCAACGTTGAAAAAAGGCGAGTTGCAAAACGTTCATTGCGGAAAATCGTCATGAGAAAAGCCGTTGGGTTCGGGCGCACAAAAGTGACGAATCATCCGCCTGAACCGGCAGCTATATGCAGCATTGCCTATGATGAAAGCAATTTATAAATACAAATATAAAAATGGTCCCCAAAAAACTTCTCAATTGCCTTTGCGCCTTTTGGCCAATCGGCGATTCTTTTTCGACAAACTGAGGGATATTGCAAAACACAAGGCATTTTGCAATATCCCCCTTTATATGCACTTAGGAAAGAGCTCAGGCCTCCAGCTCTACATCCGGCGCCTGCGCATTGGGATCCGCTTCGCCATGGCGCACCTGCGTCATGCACAGGAAGGCAAGAGCGAACGCAATCGGGCAGTAAATAAAGAGCGACCAATAACTCGTCGAGCCACAGAGCGTACCGCACAGGATCGGGCCGACGATAGAGGCGGAGAAGGTGGCTGTGTAATAATATCCGGTGAAGGTGCCCACCTGCTCAGGCGTGCCGATATCCAGAACAACGGGCAGCGTATTGATATTGACAAGCGCCACGCAAGCGCCGCCGCCAATGAGCGCAATAAAGATCATCACCTTCTGGAAGCTGGGCATCTCCTTAGTCAAGAAGAACAGGGTAAACAGCAGCAGCGCCCCGCCCAAACCAATCAGAATCGTTTTCTTTCGGCCGATCTTTTGGCCCAGCTTTCCGGCAGGAATTGCAAAAATCATCAATGAGAGCGCAAACACACCCATCAGGATCGTTGCCGTTGCCGTGTCAATACCAAGCTCTTTTTTCGCAAAGAGCGTAAAGAAGGTTTGAATAGTATCAGAGCCGTTGAAGAGGAAGAACAGCGTCAACAGCATGAAACTAGGCTGCGTTTTTTCTCCTTCGGCAGCTTCAAATCCTTCAGCTTTTGTTTTTCTTCCCTTTTGGCTTCTGCCTCCATGTTTGCCTCGGCCGTTTTTTTCAGGCGGCTATCCGGCTCCTTGACGGTGAGCATGACCACCAGCAGGCAGATCAGCATGACAACCGCCGTAAAGATAAACACATAGGGGCGCTCTGCATCCGTTGCAGCTTTGAGCCCATAAAAAGCGTCATAATGGCAATCACGATCATGCCGCTGCCCATGCCGAGCAGGGTGCCGAGGCCACCCATCAAATTGATCACGGCATTGCCCTCGCTGCGCAGGGAAGGCGGCGTCAAATCGGGCATTAACGCGACCACCGGAGAGCGCCAAAGCGACATAATCAGGTTAAAGCAGATCACGCACAGCATCAGCGTCCAGATATACGGCATGCGCGGGATCAGGATGAAAAACAACGCCGCGGCCGGAATACCAAACAGCAGGTACGGCCTGCGCTTACCCAAACGGCTGTGCGTCCGGTCGGAAATTTTGCCGAACAGCGGCTGAAAAATAACGCCGAACACATTATCGATGACCATGATCGCACCGATCAAGCCGCCCACAACACCCGCGCCAACAACATCCGTGCCGCCGAACAGTGTGGCAAGCCACGGCAGTTTTCCGCAATGCCCGCCACTGTTGGGGAGGCGGACAGCATTTCGTCCAAAATCGGCGGAACATAGGCATTGTAAACCGACCAGGCAATCGAGCTCGCCATAAAACCGAATCCGATCAGGAACGTCAGCTTATAGTTGAGCTTCATTTTTTTCTGCTCTGCCATTACCATTCTTCCTTTGCATCTAAATTGAAAGCAGTGTGCTTCCGATGGGGGATACAACCTGCATCTAGTATAGCAATTTTTTGTAGGTATTGCAACGGATTATTTTGTATCAATATTAAATTTTTGTTAGATATTGAAGAGAACCCTTTCCCTTCAAGATAAAAAGGGAGCGGCGCGCGCCGCTCCCGCCATTCACAAAATCTGTTATTCTACCTTTGCGCCGTCTGAAGCAATCATTTTCCCTGTAATCACAATATGAAACGGCGTGCCTCTGACCTCCAAACGATAGGCCTGCCCTTCCAGAAGGCCTTGAAAACGAACCTTCATTTCATCGCCATCCGGCCCTTCCACAATTGTCCCGGCAAAGCGTTTTCCATCGGGGGAAACAGCGGTGACGGAAAGATCCTCCCGCCACGCAAAATCCTCCGTGAATTCGATCTCCACGTAATCCCCTTCCGCCTTGTATTCCGTGCGGTCGAATACAGGCAATTCCGCCTCGCGGACGATAAAATCGCCATAGAGCGTTTCCGCGCCCTTCTTCCCCTGCACATGCAAGAGCGCCACACTGATGATCTCACCAAGCGGTAAATCCGCCGCCTCAAGGTACCAGTAGCCACTCTCATAGCCTGCTATTTTACAAGCTATCGCATTTCCCTCGCGCGTGAGAAAGATGGCGCGCTCCGCGCCGGTTCTTCCGGTTTCTTCTGCGCCGTCGAAGCGGATGCGAAATTGTCCGCCCGCTAGGCGCTCCAGCTTTTCACGATCCTCCGTCTCCTCAAAACGCGCATAACGACCCTTTTGATTGCAAAAATTCGCCGTGAAAGAGCGTTCCACGCCCTGTGCATCTATCATACCAGTCACGCGCACCGTACAGGCTTCCCCCGCTGCCAAACCATCCGCCACAATGGAAAAGCGGTCATCCTTCACTTCGACGAGGCGCGGGGTGATGGCCTCTCCCCCCGCAGGGGTGATGGCAATGGATTCTCTCCCGGTCAGCGTGAAATCCTGTGTAAACCGCAGCTCAATATTGCCGTTTTTGTGCACACGCACGCCCATCAAATCGAGAAAATCCTCCCCCAGGCCCGCCTTTTGATATGCCTCCTCCAGCTCTAGCCCTGCGCTACGAGAGAATCAATATAGGCGCGCATCTGTTGGGTGGAATCAAAGGAATGCTTTTTGACGGATACGTTCGGCTGAACCCCCTGCTCTTCAAAAACCTGGCTGGCCGTGTTTACCATCTCCTGCTCCAACTGATCCGTCCTCTGCCCTGTTGCCCCGGCCACAGCAATGAGCACATCGCGCCCCTCTTCGGATAGATAGCCATCCGCAATCGCTTGGTTAAGAATCGCCCGCAGCGTCTCCTGTGCGCTGCTGTTTGCGCTCTCCGTCTTGCGGAGCAGTTCCTTGCCATCCTCATTCACGCCGATAAGCCCCACCACGCGCCCCAGGCGGTTAAGCTCAATGCGCACAACCGGATTAATCGCAATTTCCACGCTTGCATCTGCCGTTGAAAGCACACGGTAGCCCTGCTGCACGCCGATGAGCAGCAACAGGCAGGCAGCAATCGCAACAGTCCACCTCCTGACGCGCCGCATTACTACGATACGGCTGCGCCCTCGCACTGTTTCCGCTTTACTCTCCGGCTTCTCTTCAGCAAGCTCTAAGCAGGCGGCATCCAGCTCCATGCCGGCCACCCATCCGGGCTGCGCAGGCACTGTTCGGAATTCGCCGTCCGCTGTAAGCAGGGCCGCGCATCCTTCGTTTATCTCCAAAATTAAAAATCGATTCACAGCCCTTCCCCTCCTTCCGTGCTGTCCAGCCGAATATATTCCCGGATAAATGGGTAATCCCCGCTGTGCACCAGCACTGCCGCCACAAGATACCTGCGGTGATCCTCCAGCACCTTGGGCTTCATTCCCAGCCTTTTGGCGAGCGCCTTGATTGGCACTTTCTTTTTGCGGCGGAACGCCTCCAGCATCTCCTCATCCTGCAACAGCATGCGCACCGCCTCTTTGCACGCTTTTCGCGTGGAAGCATGGCGCGGGGTTGCGGCAGACAAATCTTGGAATGAGAGCGACCATTCCCGCAGCTCCTGCGTCAGCAGCAGGATTTCTTCCCGCCGGGCTTCCTGCTCGCTTTGCAGATCGTAGGTATGCCGTGATACCACATCGATCAGGCTCCGGCTCTCCTCATCCTCTTGATCCAGAAGGGGCAGCTCCGGGTGCGCCGTATCCTGCCGGATGCAGTCAATCACCCGCCGGGAAATGAGCAGCTTTGCAAAGGAGAGAAAACTTCCCTTCCCCGGCTCAAAGGTACGCACCGCCTGTGCAAAGGCCAACATACCGGCCTGCACATAATCCTCTTCGGCCTTCGGGCTATTTGTCAGCACGGCTGATAGGATAAATGGGCGGTATTCCCTGAGCAGATCGTTCATCTCCCCATCGGAAGATTTTGCGATCAGCACCCGATCTGCAAGCGTTTGCCCCATAGGCGGCGCCTCCTGTCTATTCAAACTCCGTTGTTGATCAAAGCTTACCGGCCCATTATACAGGAAAACGCCGCGTTTGAAAACGGGCTTTGGCCGCATACTTCTTTTGATATCGTTCGGAGCAGACGCGCCGGATTTGGGGGTCCTACATTTTTTATTTTGATTTTAAGCGTTTGGTATGCCACGCCGGTTTGACAACCCCAATAAAGTGTGCTATTCTAGGCTCAGCCAAAATAACAAAAACAGGGGAGCCGCCAGCGGCTGAGAGGAAGGCATGCCTTCGACCTCGAACCTGATCTGGATCATGCCAGCGTAGGGAGTTATAGAGAGCCGTTTTTTCACTCCCGCTGTTACACAGCGGGTTTTTGTTTTATTTGGCTGCCTTTCGGCAATGGAAAGCATGAGGCTGGAAGGCAACGGATTCCAACCAAGAAACAGGAGGAAAAGCAAATGAATGCAAGCGTAGCCATTCAGGTTCTGCCCAGCGTGGAGGGCGAAGACGTCATCCGGATTGTTGACGAGGTGATTGCCTACATCAAATCAAGCGGCCTTAACACCTATGTCGGCCCTTTTGAAACCACAATTGAGGGCGATTACGACCAGCTCATGGAAATTGTGAGGGAATGCCAGCTTATCTGCATCCGCGCGGCGCGCCAAGCGTAATGTCCTATGTGAAGATCAATTACAAGCCGGACGGAGTGTGGACCATTGAGAAAAAGTTAAAAAGCATCACGAATAAGCTCTACTCCGTTTTAGGCATTGCGATCATCCTGCTGCTCTGGCAGGCGCTGTGCTCCTTTGGCATTGTGCCGATTATATGCTGCCGTCCCCCCTAGCTGTCTGCCGGGCGTTTGCCGGGTCCTTTTCCATCTTGATGGGGCATGCGAAAACTTCACTGATCGAAGCGCTGCTCGGCCTTGTGATCGGTGTTGTGCTGGCCTTTGTGATCGCGGTGGTGATGGATCGCTTTCACGTCGTTTATAAAATGACCTATCCGCTGCTTGTCATCACGCAGGCGATCCCTGCGGTTGCAATCGCCCCGCTTTTGGTGCTGTGGCTCGCTACGATATGACGCCGAAGGTGGTTCTGGTGATCATCGTCTGCTTTTTCCCTGTGGCGGTCGGATTATTGGATGGGCTGCGGGCCGCAGATGCAGATCAGATCAGCCTTCTGCGCGCGATGGGGGCGAACCGGGCGCAAATCTTTGGCATATCAAGCTGCCGGGCGCAATGCCAAGCTTTTTTTCCGGGCTAAAAATTTCCGTATCCTTCTCCATCGTGGGGGCGGTCATAGCGGAATGGCTCGGCGGCAGCAGCGGGCTTGGCGTATATATGACCCGTGCGCGCAAGTCCTTCGCGTATAGCGATATGTTCGCCGTGATCTTTCTGGTCGTCGCAATCAGCCTGCTGCTGATCGGGCTGACCAACCTGCTGGAAAAAAGACGACGCCCTGGCGGCAGATCAAGAAAACATAGCAAAGCCGCTATTTAGCACATAAAAAGGAGAATGAGATTAATGAAGTTAATAAAACGCATTTTAGCGCTTGTGATGGCCGTTGCCTGTATCCTGGCCGCTTTTGCCGGATGCACAAAGGACGAAAAAGCCCCGGGCGCACAGGAAAAAGCAAAAATCACCGTTGTGCTGGACTGGACGCCCAATACCAACCACACCGGCCTCTACGTTGCCCAGAAAAATGGTTACTTTGCGGATAACGGCCTAGAGATTACCATTGAGCAGCCGCCTGAGGATGGCGCGGAAGCGCTCGTTGCTTCCGGCAAAGCGCAGTTCGGCGTGAGCTTTCAGGAGAATGTGGCCAGCGCACTGACCGCTGATTCTCCGCTGCCCATCACCGCTGTTGCGGCGCTGATTCAGCACAACACCTCCGGCATCATCTCGCTGAAGAAAAACAATATTACTTCCCCGAAGGGGATGGCAGGCCACACCTATGCATCGTGGAACACTCCGATCGAAAAAGCGATTCTGAAGGACGTGATTGAAAAGACGGCGGCAACTTTGAGCAGGTCGAAATGATCTATAACTCCGCCCAGGACGTTGTGACCGCCTTGCAGACGAACATCGACGCCGTTTGGATCTATTATGCCTGGGATGGCATCGCAACCGAGGTCAAAGGCTTGGATACCAACTACTTCGCCTTTAAAGATATCAACCCCGCTCTCGATTTCTACACGCCCATTCTGATTGCAAACGACAGCTTCCTTAAGGAACATCCCGATCAGGCCAAGGCATTCCTGAAAGCTGCCCGCCTAGGGTATGAATACAGTATCGAGCATCCGGAAGAGGCTGCCGCCATCCTGTGCGAATATGCGCCGGAGACGGACAAAGAGATCGCCGTGGCCAGCCAGAAATACCTGGCCTCGCAGTATAAAGCCGAGGTAGAGCGCTGGGGCGAATTTGACCAGAAGCGCTGGGACGCTTTTTATGACTGGCTGTATGAAAACAAGGTGATCGCCAAGGAGATTCCGGACGGCAAGGGCTTTACCAACGACTATTTGAACTGACAAACTCCATCGTGAAACGAGGCGCTGAAATGGACCGGCTGCGGGCAGAACACATTACAAAAAGCTTTGACGGCACTACGATCATCCAGGATGTTAGCCTGACGCTGCACGAGGATGAGCTGATCTGCCTGTTAGGCGTTAGCGGCGTGGGGAAAAGCACGTTTTTTAACGTCCTCTCCGGGCTTGTCGTGCCGGACAGCGGCCGGGTTCTGTTGGGCGAGGAGGATATTACAGGCCAAACGGGCCGCATTAGCTACATGCAGCAAAAGGATCTGCTCCTGCCGCACAAGCGGATTGTGGATAATATTGCCCTTCCGCTTGTGCTCAAAGGGGTGCCGCGCAAACAGGCGCGGCAGCAGGTCAGCTCCGGCCTTGCAGAATTCGGTCTGGAAGGGACGGAGCGCAAATATCCCGGCCAGCTCTCGGGCGGCATGCGGCAGCGCGCGGCGCTTTACCGCACCTATCTCTTTAACAGCGAAGTGGCCCTGCTGGACGAGCCCTTCAGCGCGGTGGACGCAATTACAAAATCGCAGCTTCATCTATGGTATTTGGAGATGATGAGCAGCTGCATATGTCGGCTATATTCATCACGCACGATATTGATGAAGCGATTTTCCTCTCTGACCGCATTTATATCATGTCCGGCGCGCGGGGCGGATCACGCAGGAGCTGACGATCCGGCATCCACGCCCGCGCACAACGCGCTTTACAGCTTCACAGGAGTTTATGGAGTATAAGCGGCAGATTTTAGACGCGCTAAAAATCCAATAGCATATTGCACCAGTTTTCATGGATCCAACACCATCAGCGGGGATGCTTCGATATGGGGGCATCCCCGCCATCCGTTTTACTGCATGAATGCGAAAAGAAAGCGTATTCCCGCCGTCTGCCGCTTCCCCTCTACCCATCTCTCAACATCCAATTCCCCTGCATATGCTTGATGACGCTTTCGGCATTGATTTCCGCGCAAAATCGGCTATAATAGATATATTGGCCTTTTGCCGTTTCAGAGCGCGGAAAAAGCCATAACGCGGTAAATTACCAAGTAGGGAGTTTTGATTGATGAATGGCTATTACCCGCCTCCCCCCTATGGATACAATTACGATCCGGCCGGCTTTCAGCCGTCTCCTTCCCCGGCGGCACAGCAGAACAAAAAGGCGTTGCGCTCATTGAGCATCTTTGCAGGGATCGGCCTGCTCGGCTTTATGCTGATGCAGCAGATTTTCTCTGCAATTTTGATGATTTTCGGGCTGGCCGACCTCTACCAAAACGATGCTCTGTTCCAGGACGCCTATGGGATTCTGTTTTCCATCTTTTGCGTGGGGCTGCCGTTCCTGGCGGTCTATTTTCTTCTCGCTCTGCGTCGGCAGGCGCCTGATATTCCGCTGAACGCGCCCAAGAATAAATGGCGTGCCATCCTGCTGGCGCTCATTGGGCTGCTCGTCTGCATGGCGGGAAATTATGCGACAAACGGCCTGATTCTCTTTTTCAATCTCTTTGGCATTGAACTGAGCGCGCCGGAGGTGCAGGCGCCGGCAAGCGTTTGGGGCTGTGTTCTCCTATTTGTGCAGAGCGCTGTTGTGCCCGCAGTTGTGGAGGAATTCGCCATGCGGGGCGTTGTGATGCAGCCTTTGCGAAAATATGGGGATTGGTTTGCCATACTAACCTCTGCCTTCGTGTTTGCGCTGATGCATGGGAACCTGGTGCAGGCCCCCTTCGCCTTCATCGCCGGCATCGGCCTGGGCTATGCTGTCATTGCGAGCGGTTCCCTCTGGACAGGGATTCTGGTCCATCTGCTTAACAATTCCATCAGCGTCATTCAAACGATTGCAATCGCCTATCTCCCAGAGGGAAAAGCGGCAATTGTTTCCGCTATTCTGATCGGTGTGGTAATCGCGGCCGGTGCAGCCGCATTGCTCGTCTATTTGGTGAAGAAAGAAATGCGGTTTGTGCTTCCTCTTTCCAGCGTGCCGCTGCACCGCGGTGAAAAGTGCGCCGCCTATCTCTTTACCCCGCCGATGGTGTTGGCGCTGGCGATGATGGTTTGGTCCACGCGCTATTATATCAACGTGCCGTTTTCCACCAGGCTGCCTACGCTTTTTTTCTTCATCGCGGCTATTGTCGCCTTTGTTTACTCATTCAGCCCGCAAAAGGCCTCCGCCCCCCACCCGATGTGAAAGGGGGGCGTATGGAGCTATGACGGATCAGGATTGCATGCGGGAAGCAATGCTTCTCGCCCGCCTTTCCGCGCTGGAGGGGGAAGTGCCCGTAGGCGCTGTTGTCACCCGTGCGGGCGGCATCGTCGGCCGGGGGCGTAACCGCCGGGAAACGGGCAAAAACGCCCTTGCCCATGCAGAACTGGAAGCCATTGCTGAAGCGTGCCAAACACTGGGCGGCTGGCGGCTTTGGGAGTGCACGCTCTACGTCACACTGGAGCCCTGCCCGATGTGCACCGGGGCGCTCATCAATGCACGAATGAGGCGCGTCGTATTCGGCGCATATGACGCAAAGGCCGGCTCGTGCGGTTCTGTCGTCGATCTTTTTGCCCTTCCATACAACCACAAGCCCATTCTGGAGGGTGGTTATATGGAGCAGGAATGCGCAAGCCTTCTCACGGATTTTTTCCGCAGGCTGCGGGAAAGCCGTAAAAGTGAAAGATAAATTAGGAGATGTTGAAACCATGAGTGAAGCTACAAAACCAGCCGATTGCGGCGGAAATTGCGAGAGCTGCGGGGCGGACTGCTCCTCCCGGCAACAGGATATGCATATCCCGCTCAACCAATACAGCACGGTGCGCAAGGTCATCGGCATTGTCAGCGGGAAGGGCGGCGTCGGCAAATCGCTCGTCACCTCTCTGACTGCGTGCGCAATGCAATCGCGCGGCTACGCAACCGCCGTGTTTGACGCGGATGTGACCGGCCCTTCCATCCCGAAAGCCTTCGGCATTACGGAAAAGGCAAAGGGCAACGAGCTCGGCTCCTGCCGGAAAAATCCAAGATGGGCATTGAAGTGATGTCCGTCAATCTTCTTCTGGAAGATGACGAGGCGCCCGTGGTATGGCGCGGCCCGGTGATCTCCGGTGTAATCCAGCAATTCTGGACGGACGTTGCATGGGGCGATATCGACTATATGTTCATCGATATGCCGCCCGGAACGGGCGACGTGCCGCTGACCGTATTTCAATCCCTCCCGCTTGACGGCATCATCGTTGTGACCACGCCGCAGGATCTGGTTACCCTGATCGTCAAAAAGGCCTATCATATGGCCAAGATGATGAACATCCCGATCCTCGGCATCGTAGAGAATATGAGCTATGCCATCTGCCCGGACTGCGGCAAAAAAATCGAGCTGTTCGGTGAGAGTAAGGCGGAAGAAGTTGCCGCCTCCCTTGGCGTGCCGGTGCTGGCCCGCCTGCCGATCGACAGCAAAACCGCCCGCCTCGTCGACCAAGGGGCGGTAGAGCTTGCCGACGATAAATCAATCGCCCCGGTGGCGGACTTTTTGGAGCAGACGTTCCGGAACGCATAACAATCATACGAGGTGCAACAAAGGCTGTCGAGCAAATTCGACAGCCTTTTCTCTTATTTCGGTCAGCTTTTTGTTCCGCCGCTGCCTGCATGGAAGGGGAGACGCCCGCCCTTATTTAAACAGGAACGACAGGTTGCGTTTTTTATACCCATCCGGCACGGAAAGCAGGGATGCATCGATTTGATCCGTAATGCTGTTGACTTTGAGTTTCATCGTCCCGCCCGGGCCTCGCAGCTCCATCTTACAAGCTTGTCACCGGAGAAGTAGAAATAAATCCGGTCGGTATCTGAGGTATAGCGCTCACAGGTTAATTTCTGGCCTTCGTCCGTCACCTCCAGGGAACTGACAAATTCAAATTTTGACGGGTCGATCACAAGGCTTTTGAAATCCCCCGCCATAGAGGATGGCACATCCGTATAAGCCTTCAGGAAGGGAAGCACCGCATAGGTGCTCTGCCCATTGCTGATGACCGACATTGTGAGTTTATCCGAATAGGTCATCTGAATGCTAAGCTTTTTCCCGGAGCAGTCAAAATCAGGGCATATCCGTTTCTTCCCCATCTACCTTTTGGGAGGAAATCACATCCAAGTGTAGACGCCGCCCGCCAAAATCCGCATATAGGGATCGGCTTTATGGCCCTTAAAGGGCTTCATATCCTCTTCCTTAATCGGCTTTTTATCCGCGAGGCACTCCCATTCCCAGAAGAACCGCCCGAGCCGGAGCCAGTATTTCCAGAGCTGCCGCCGCTGCCTGAGCTTGAGCCCGCAATGGCATTGCCGTTGGCATCCGTCGCGCCGCTGCCGCCTGATCCACCGCCGGAAGCGGAACCGCCTGTGCCGTGCTCCTCCTCCCACTCCTGCTCTAGCAACTCAGGATCGGTCGGGATCGTGGGCGAGCTGCTGTGGGATTGCCACAACACAAAAATCAAAAATGCCAAAATAAGCACACATAAAATCACCGTGACGATCACAGTAGAATTCTTCAAACTGATCCACGCTTCCTTCCATCCCGCCGCGCACGCCGGAGGGACCCCCTTTGATCTCATTAGTATTAGAATACCACACAACGGCTAGAAAGGGAACCGCCTTCCGGCAATTCCATGAAAACGCCCTGCTGAATGGAAAATTTGATTGCTGCCTGTACATGCTGATACAAGATTGCAATTTCAGTTTGTGGAATCTTCCGATGGCCCGTAAAGCCGCAAGAAAACATGTAAAAACCTCCTTGTTCCCTTGATACATACTTACATCAAGGAGTTGATGATTGATGTATCAAAGAATCCGTGACTTGCGCGAGGACCGAGATTTATCTCAAGAAGATATTGCGTTCTACTTGAATATTCATCAAACAACATACTCAGATTACGAACTGGGGAAATTAAACATTTCCATCCCAATGCTGATCAAATGATCCTCCTTTTATGGCACTAGTGTGGATTATCTTTTGGGATTAACAGACGAAAAATCTCCATACCCTCGCAATAGGTGATGATTCCTAATAAAAAAGACGTTGGCTTAGAATCGCTTGTCAAAATCAAAGACTATGGCAGTATACATTTGAAAATAAGGGAACGCATAGAAGAACATGGCATAAACAGGCATATTCTCGCAAGAGCGATCGACGTACAATACGAAATTATAACCCGATGGTTCCATGATGATCTCACAACCAAATTGGATATGGACATCTTGGCCAAGCTTTGTTGTTATTTTTAATGCCCCATTGCAGATATGATAGAATATCGTAAATTTGAGCCTCAAAAGCCTTCTCTTCCGACAGAAAAACGGCCCTGAATGGACGCGCATTCAGGGCCGTTCTATCAATGATTCTGATCATCCATGGAAATGATTTTAGCGTTTTATGAGCCACGTTCATTGGAAAGTGACAACGCCGTAATAGACGGTTAGCGCCTCTCAATTGATTAGACTAGCCGCGCAAGTTGGTAACTGGGGCAGCTAATTTTGTTTGATCGCAAACACGAACCAGCACCAGCGAAGCTGCTCCGCCGGTGCTGGTTCACGTTTTTAGGAAGGGGGGAGGAATCAATCAAGATTTACAGATAATACGGTTGGATAATCGTGGCACTGTAGCTCTGGTTCGTCGAGTTGGAAATCCAGCCGCCGATTTCGTAGGAAACCTCACCGGCCTCCTTCAGGCCGTAAAAATCCACACCACCGGTGATAATATTCAAGACGCCTCCATTCAGATCAATCACATTGCCGCGAACGCCGAGCGTGCTGCGGGTGGGGTTTGGAACTGCCAAGCGACCCAGCTGCACCTGCTTCGGCTCCAAACGAATGACCTGCCCGCCGATTTTGACACCGTGAACCTCTGTTACTTCTTTGAGGTTTTTAAGGGGACGAAGGTCCGCAATCGAATTGCCTGACAGATAGACATGGGAAGCTTTCGAAATATATTGCATGCCCTCAAGGTCTTGATGCCGCAATTTGCGCCGTCAATATAGCCCACATGCTCCAGCTCGCCGCGCGTGACGATATCCTCAACCGACTTGTTGAGCGTTACCGCCATCACCTGCGCCAGGTTTTCATCCGGGAACACTTCCCTGATTGTGCCCAACGCGTCATCTGCCTGCGCAAAGGCCATCATGCCCATTGTGCAAAAAAGTGCAAACACCAAGCATAGAGAAACTGCCGCCCGAAGAATACGGCTGGAAGTGCGCTTTTTCATTTGTGTTTCCTCATTTCTTTGACTCGTAGTGTAATACAATTATTTTTATGTATCACCTGTTTTTATTGTAGTATATTATATGTAACTTTTAAATAGTAAAACTTCCTAAAGATTCCATATTAGTTTTGTGTGTTTTAACAAAATAAGGTAAATGTTGAAAATTTATTACAATATAACCTTCTATCATTCTCTTCCAAAAACAGCACTGCCCGGCCCCGAATTTTCATCCGGGCCGGGCGGTATGCTTTTGCAAGTGAATTTTATGGTGTTTTCTCTCTGGCCGCATGGTCAAAAACGCCCTTTGGGTAAAGCTTGATCCGCTTGATTTGCGTGGCACAGCCAGATGAGGGGCACTGTGAACAATTGCAGCCGCAGGAGGATTTGCCTTTTTTATGATCCCGCCAAAGCTTTGCAAGGATTAAAGCCACCGCCGCCGCAACCAGCAGGCCGATTAAAATCGTGCCCCAATTAGCCGCAAAAAAATGTAACATAACCGATTCCTCCTTTTCTCTACAACGGCCGATCAGCGCCAATGCCTATTTAAACTTTAACCTTTGCATTTAAAACATTGCTCTCTTGATAGCGCCGGAACAACATATACAGGAAAAACGCAACCAGTATAAAGGCTGCCATTGCGCCAATGATGCTGCCGTTTCCGGTAAACAGCATCCCAAGCTGATAGACAACCAATGCAAATGCATACGCAAATACGCACTGGTAGCCGATTGCAAACCAAGTCCATTTTGCACTGTTCATCTCCCGCCTGATTGCGCCAATTGCGGCGAAGCAGGGGGCGCACAGCAGGTTGAAGATCAGGAAGGAGTATGCCGCAAGGGGAGTAAACGCAGCGCGTACATTCTGCCACACCTGCCAGCCGTTTTCCGCAACCTCTTCAAACCCGCCGAAGAGCACGCCGAAGGTGCCGACCACATTCTCCTTTGCAATCAGGCCTGTGATGGAAGCAACCGCAGCCTGCCAGGTGCCCCAGCCGAGCGGTGTGAAAATCCAGGCAATCGCATTGCCGATGACGGCTAGGATGCTGCTCTCCATATCCACCATGCCAAAAGAGCCGTTTTCCCAGCCGAAGGAAGAGGTGAACCATACAAAAATGGTGGCGAGCAGGATCACGGTGCCAGCTTTCTTGATGAAGGACCAGCCACGCTCCCACATGGAACGAAGCACATTGCCCACTGTCGGCCAATGATATGCGGGCAGCTCCATCACAAATGGGGCGGGGTCGCCCGAAAACATTTTTGTTTTTTTCAGCATAATGCCGGATACGATGATTGCAAAACGCCGATAAAATAAGCGCTGGGCGCAACCCACCACGCGCCGTCGAACAGCGCGCCGGATCAGCGCAATGATTGGGAGCTTCGCACTGCACGGGATAAAGGTGGTGGTCATGATCGTCATCTTTCGGTCTCGATCATTTTCAATTGTCCGTGAAGCCATAATGCCGGGCACTCCACAGCCGGTGGCGATCAGCATCGGGATAAACGATTTGCCCGAAAGGCCGAATTTGCGAAAAATCCGATCCATGACAAAGGCGATACGCGCCATATATCCGCAGGACTCCAAGAAGGCAAGGAACAAAAACAGCACCAGCATCTGCGGCACAAAGCCGAGCACCGCGCCCACGCCGGCAATCACGCCATTCAGGATCAGCTGCTGTAGCCACTGCGCACAATGGACCGCTTGGAGCCCCTTTTCCACAAGGCCAGGAATGCCGGGAATCCATACGCCGTATGCAGCGGGGTCGGGCTCTTCTATTTTGGAAGCCTCGAGGTATCCGTTATAATCAACAGGGATTTCTTCTTCTACATTTCCATTGTCATCATACAGCTTGGCGGTCGCCGTCAGGCCGTTTGCCTGCACAGGGTCAAGCCCTTTCTCTTCTGCCGCCGCTTCAAAAGCCTCTACCTTTGCGCCAGGGACGGCATATTCCTCAGACGCCTCCTCATAAGCGGAAGATCCGATGCCAAACAGATGCCATCCATCACCGAAAACACCGTCGTTCGCCCAATCCGTTGCCCATCCGCCAACCGTTGTGACAGAAACAAAATAGACCACAAACATAACCGCCGCAAAAATTGGCAGCGCAAGCCAGCGGTTTGTCACCACGCGGTCTATTTTATCGGATGTGGAAAGCTTGCCCGCATTTTTCCGCTTGCAGCAACCTTTGATGATGGACGCTATGTAGAGATAGCGCTCATTGGTGATGATGCTCTCCGCATCATCATCCATCTCCCGTTCCGCGGCCTTGATATCTTCTTCGATATGGCTCAGCACTGCTGGATCAAGCTGTAATTGCTCCAGCACTTTTTCATCGCGCTCAAAAATCTTGATCGCATACCAACGCTGCTGTTCGGCTGGCATACTGTGCACCGCGGCCTCCTCAATATGGGCGATTGCGTGCTCCACCGCGCCGCTGAAGCGATGTTGCGGCACGGTTTTTGCGCTCTGTGAAGCACGGATAGCCTCCTCGGCCGCCTCCATGATGCCTGTGCCCTTGAGCGCAGAGATTTCGACCACTTTGCACCCGAGCTGGCGAGAAAGCTCATCAATATAGATTTTGTCGCCATTCTTATTTACAACATCTATCATGTTGACAGCCACAACCACAGGGATTCCGAGCTCCGTCAGCTGCGTGGTCAGATACAAATTCCGCTCCAGGTTCGTGCCGTCAATGATATTCAGGATGGCATCAGGGCGATCCTGGATCAAGTAGTTTCGCGCCACTACCTCTTCTAAGGTGTATGGAGATAAGGAATAAATGCCTGGAAGATCCATGATGATAACATGGTCGTGCTTTTTCAGCCTGCCTTCCTTTTTTCAACGGTTACGCCGGGCCAGTTCCCCACAAACTGATTGGAACCCGTCAGCGCATTAAACAGGGTTGTTTTGCCGCTGTTCGGATTGCCTGCCAAGGCAATTCTGATATCCATTGCGATTCTCCTTCTTCAGATTATAATTAGCATATGCTAACCTTTGCGTCAAAAACAAAGGCAGCCGCCCCTTCTCATGGATCATTCCACTTCAATCATCTCAGCGTCCGCTTTTCGAATTGACAGCTCGTAGCCACGCACGGTAACTTCCACAGGGTCGCCCAGCGGAGCTACTTTACGCACATGGACTGCGTGCCCTTCGTAAGCCCCATATCCATAATCCTCCGCTTGACGGCCCCTTCGCCATGCAGCTTCACGACTGTTACTGTGTCCCCAATTCTCGCTTGTCTCAGTGTTTTCATGCCGCTTCCTCCTTCACAATTTACCGTTATGCCAGAATCCCCGCCCCTTCCAATGCTTCAAACATTTGTTTGAAGCAATTATACCAGGATCTTACTCGCCATCTCACGGCTGATTGCCACACGGGAATCCTTCACATTCACGATAAGATTCCCTCCTATGGTGGAAACCACCGTTACATTTCCGCCGGTGACAAACCCGAGATTTTCAAGGTGCGCCCTGATTTCCGAATTGCCTCCGACCTTCCGGATCATGTTCTCTTCCCCAACACTTGCAAACGTCAGCGGCATCATGAATTCCTCCCCCGCCTTTCAATAAGCATTGGCTAACCCAATATGAAAAAAATCTGGTTAGCATTTCCTAACCAAATACATGTTAGCACTAGCTAACCTCTTTGTCAATGTCTTTTTTAAAATTTTTAAAAGGCCCTTTGAGTTACTGCATTTCCACGATGCGACTGGCCGGCGCGATTTTGTTATTATGAAGATATTATTTTAATTCTGACGATATATGTAAAATATAGTTACATAAGAGGAAATATATAGTATATTATATATGTTTCAAAAAAAATTGGAGGTGTAACATCATTATGAAACGAAGCGTTCAAAAATGGATGGCGGTTATCCTAAGCTGCTGTATATGCCTAAGCATCTGGTCGGCAGCGGCTCTCGCTGCCGGCACGGGAGAATTCGACCCGGTCGGCAACCTTCTTCCCAATCCGGGGATGGAAGAAGGAGGGCAAAATCAGAATGAGTGGACCTACGACAAAAATACGTTTCCACTCAACCTCACGACGGGAGACGACGGCTTTGCACCGCATTCCGGCGACAGTTGTATGGGGTACCTTCAGTATAACAGCAATAAACCGACGCTCATCTATCAAGAAGTCGAAATCCCAGTTTCAGGCGTCTATGAGTTTTCAGGTTACTTCGCAACCATTGCCGAACTCGTCACCATCCGCATTGGAGACAGCACCGTCTCGTTTTCGAATAATGGCCGCGTTTGGGATAAGAAAAACGTGCTCTTTGAAGCTTCTGCCGGGGATATCGTTCCGATCGAAATCACTTCATTCGACCCCACCCAGGTTGGCTTCTGGATGGACGACGTGTGCCTGACTTTATGCGAGGGCACTTCCTTGGAGGGCGTTTGGAGCGAATGGGATATTGAAGGGGAGGTTATCCAAGAACCTGAAATCGCAATGCAGGGAGAACACTGCGCCTATATTGCCGGCGGGAAAAGCCTGAATTTGAGAGGCCCGTCGCTTGAGTCGGGTGAATACATTCTCACGTTCTCCGTCAGGACGCTGGAAGAAGCCGCTATTCCAGGGGTGTTTCGCATTCTTTCCCTTGCATCAGGAGAAGTTTATGAAACCGAACCTTTTGAATTGGCCAACCAATGGAAAAGTGTGACCGTTCGAATGCAGGATCCGGGAGAGATTGCGTTTACCATCGAAAGCCTAGATATCCCGGATGTGTTTATCGACAACATATCGCTTGTACGATTTGATGATTTCTGGCCGAACCCGGACCCTCAGCCGCAGGAACTGCTGACAAACCGCGGCTTCGAAAGCGGCCTATCCAGCTGGACGCATCCAGGTTCCTTTGCTGCCTTTACGACCACTTCACAGGCACATTCCGGCTCACAGTCGGTCTTTATGGGCTATTTTACCCCTGAAGCGCTCAACAGCTATGTGTCGCAGAATGTAACCTCTGGAAGCGGAACATACGATCTCTCCGCCTATATCAAAACGGAAACAAACCTGACCGGCACCGGCGCGATCCTGAGCTGGAGGCGAAGGACGCAAACGGAAGCATTTTGGCTTCCGCATCCAGTAAAGCGGTTTCCAACTCCAATGGTGGATGGAGCCTTGCCGCTGTATCACTCAACGCACCCTCCGGCACCAAAACGGTCACCGTCAAAATTGGCGGCCTCTATTGCACGGGCGGCTTCTTTGTAGACGACGTATCCTTGCAATATAGCAGTTGAAGATCGCCATTTGTTTTCTCGATCGGGATTCTCACGCTATTAAGAGGGCTGTTTGAACACATTCACAACATATTCTAGTGAAAATTTTGGAGGTGGATCTCTCATGAAAAAGCATTTTAAAAAAACAATGGCGATGCTGCTCATCTGCTGCCTGAGCCTATGCATCTGGTCAGCATCAGCCTTCGCCGCAGGCACGGGGGAATTTGACCCCATCGGCAACATTCTTCCCGATCCGAGCTTTGAAGAAAACGAAAATGTGTGGAACTATAATGATAGTGACACCTATTTTGGTATTTGCCAAGCCCAAGGCAATCTTGACCCACATTCCGGAGAATGGGCCGCTGCCGTGCTCGGTGGTATCCAGGCGCCAACCTGTATAGAGCAGGAAATTTTTATTCCGGAAACTGGCCTTTATGAATTTTCCGGCTATTTTGCAGCTAACTGCCAGCAGATTACGCTTCGTATCGAGGGGACGGAAAGCCATTCTATCTCTTTCCCAGGCAACAATATAGAATGGGAAAAACAAACCCTGCTGTTCTATGCGAACGAGGGAGACGTCATCCGGCTTGAAATATCTTCCATTCAGTCAACAGCGCTCACTGGATATATCATGGACGATATTTGCCTAACGCGCTGTGAAGGCACCTCCTTTGATGAGCCTACTGATCTGAGTGTCAGCGGCGGCATGGCCGTCAATGAGCCTTCCATGGCATTACAGGGGGATTACTGCCGATTATTGCTTTCGGGCAAAACACTGGAGCTATCCGGCCCGATGTTGGAGCCGGGGCTCTATACCCTGTCCTTTTTTGTCAAAGGGCCGGATGCTGAGAGCGCTGCATGCGCATTCCCAATTGATGTGGCAATGTCTGGCGAAGCCTATGCGCCTGAACTCGTGCTGGCTGATCAGTGGAAAATATCACGGTCTCCTTTTCTGTGGAAGAGACCTCTGAGCTCTCCGCTACCATTGGCATGGAAGCCTCACGGCAGTACTCTTTGACAACTTTTCTATTGTAAGAGTCGCAGATTTGCCGCCTAAGCCTCCTCTGGAGCAGTTGACGAATCTTGGATTTGAAAATGGAATTTCCGGCTGGACGCAACAGCAGGGCACCTCCTCTTCTTCCATCCTCGTCGCAACCTCTCAATCATATTCCGGCACAAAATCGCTCTTTATGGGATATTTCTCTTCGGAGCCGCTCAACAATTATGTGTCGCAAGACAGCTCTGCCGCGCCGGACAATATGCTTTTTCAGCACATATCAAAACCGAAGGTGCGCTGAATGGCGTAGGAGCATTCCTGCTGCTGGAGGCAAAAGATGCAAGCGGAAAAATCCTTGCGTCTGCTGCAAGCCCGGCTATCTCCAACTCCAACGGCGCTGGGTCGTTGCCTCGACAACGCTCAGCGCGCCTGCCGGAACTAAGACGGTAACGGCAAAATTGGCGGCTTATACTGCACAGGTGGATTCTATGTGGATGACGCCTCCCTGCAATACAGTAAATAGGCACCAACCGAAATTCCATCCAGCACAAAAACAGCCGGCCCGTGGATTGCACCCACAGACCGGCTATTTCTCTTTCAATAGGGCATAAAAAAGCGGCGGGCATTGCTGTCCGCCGCCGGCGCTTTCTTAATGCAGAGGTTTATTTTACCTCTACTGTCCAGCCGTAAGGATCTGGGAGTTTACCCCATTGGATACCCGTAAGCGTATCATAGAGATGCTGGGAGATCGTGCCGATCTCGCCATTATTAATCGTCATAACCTTCTCATCCCACTTCAGCTCACCGATCGGGGAGATGACCGCCGCTGTACCGCTGCCGAAGGCCTCCTTGAGCTTGCCCGCATCTGCTGCCTCAGCAACCTCTTCGATGGAGAGCCTGCGCTCGCTGACCTTGTAGCCCTGCTTTTTCAACAGCTCAATGCAGGACATACGCGTTACGCCCGGCAGAATGCTGCCTTGTAGCTCAGGGGTGACAATTTCATCATCGATCACAAAGAATACATTCATCGTGCCGACTTCTTCGATATATTTACGCTCTACACCATCCAGCCACAGCACCTGGGTATAGCCAACCTTCTCGGCCTCATCCTGCGCTTTGAGAGAGGCGGCGTAGTTGCCGCCTGTTTTGGTGTAGCCCATGCCGCCGCGCACCGCGCGGACATATTTATCCTCCACATAAATTTTCACTGGGTTGAGCCTTCCGGATAATAGGCGCCAACCGGGGAAAGGATGATGGCAAAAAGCAGCTCCTGTGCCGGGTGAACGCCCACCTGCGCCTCTGTTGCGAAAATGAACGGGCGAATATAGAGAGAAGTTCCCTCTGCCGTGGGAATCCAATCCTGATCGACGCTCACAAGCTTTTTAATCGCCTCTACGGCAAAAGCCTCATCGATTGCCGGGATGCAAAGACGCTCATTCGAGCTATTCAGGCGGGCCATGTTGCGGTCCGGGCGGAAGAGAAGGATGCGTCCATCCTCCGTGCGGTAAGCCTTCAGGCCCTCAAAAACCTCCTGGCCATAATGCAGGCACATCGCGGCGGGATCAAGCTCGATTGGACCATAGGGAACGATGCGCGGATCGTGCCAGCCCTTGCCCTCGTCATAGTTCATCAGGAACATATGATCGGTATAGTAATTTCCGAAGCCTAACCTGGTTTGATCCGTTGGCTTCTGCTTCGGATGCTGTGTGCGCTCAATGGTGATTTCCTGCATGTCGAACAGCTCCTTTTTGTTCTTTTCTATTTATTATAAGCTCGAAAATCCGCATTTGCAATATCTTCTTCTCCCGTTCCTGCGTTGAAAACTTGTTTTTGCGCACTTTGTATAAAAAATAAAAAGAGTAATTGCAGATTATACCCTATTTACATATAGCTTCCATCATGATATAATTTTTAAATAGCATAAATCTATGCTGTATGAGAGGAGAAAACAAATTGAGAAACGAAGTGATGAGCTAAAAAAGCATGTTTACCGCGCAACCGGCATCTCGCTGCTAATCCTGCTTTTCGGTGCTCTGGGGGCTGGATTTTTGTTTGTCGTCGGCAACATTTTCGGCGTTCAAATTCTAAAACCCGGTAGCGCCATCTCCGAAATGCTGTGGCATCTATTTTTTTGGGCGACCGATTTCTTTTTTGTCGCCTTCGTGTTGATCCTATCCTACTTGATCGCGGGGCTGCCCGCCGTTGCGCCAGCATTGACGCTGAGCATCCTGTTCTCCCACTTTGCGGGGCAATATAACGGCGGCGAATTCTCCGTGCCGCTCTATACGAATTTCTTCACCGTACCAAATGCGGGTGGCGGCGGCGTAAACATCGGCTACCTCGGCTATCTCATCATGGCGCTGCTGCTCGGCTATCTCATCAAATATCTATTCATCCTCTGGGAACGCGTGAAGGCAAAGCTCGGCCCAAAGCTAGACCGTCCTGTCGCCGCCCTTGGCAAAAAATAAAGCCTCTTGCGCAGCTCGACGGCACCACGGTGATCGGCCTGCCGGACTTTCTGGTCTATGTCCTCATCATGCCAGTGATTGCGGCGGCGGTGACCTATCTTGTGATCAACTATGGAATCGCCGTTCCCTTCAACGCGCTGGCGGACGCTTGCAGCCGGTGCTGAAGGAGGCATGGGGCATCTCTCCAGCTCTCGGCGGGCTGATGATGGGCGCAATGGTCGGCTTCGATACAATCGGCCCCGTCTCCGCAGCTGCATTCTCCGTGGCGACGGACGCCGCCGTTGTGGGCAACACGGCGTTGATGACCACCTTTGGCCTCTGCTTTGCAGCGACGGGCTGGATTCCGCTGTTCGCCTGGCTCCTTCATCTGATCACCAAAAAGGGACCACGCTTTGACGGGGACGACGCCAACCTCGCCATGTCCGGCCCATCAAATGCCTTCTTTGACAACATGAAGCTCACCGTCATCTTTGCCGCGCCCTACGCCTGCCGCGACCCATTTCGGGTAATCCCCTGCTATCTCCTCACCTGCTCGCTGACCGGGCTTTTCAGCGGCGCGGCCGGGCTTGCGAACTCGCTCTATACCGCGCCGGAAAAATCGCGCTATTTTTGAAGGGCGATTGGTATACCTCCTTCCTCCAGCCAATGCGCTCTATTTCCCACACGCCTCGTGGCATCCTGATGCCCATAATTGTGGGCGCGTGCGCGATTTTAGGCGGCGCGGTGCTGTTGCTTTGGAAAACAAAGGCCATGAAGCGCCAGCAAGAGAAGGGAACCTATGTGGAAATGAGCGGCGATGTTGGCGGCGAGATGATCCGCCTTGCGAAGCGCTGGGCTGCCAAGCCGCAGGGGTCCGCTGACCATACAGAAAAAACACGGAAACGCCGCTGGAAGCGGAGATAAAATAACAGAAAGGAAGAACAACAGGTGCTTTTACAGCGAATTGTTGCCCTGCTCATTGCAATTGTCACCTTTTTTGCCAACTGCTTCGGCATCACCAGCTTGAATATGGTGCCATACGCAGAGTTGAGGACGGAGCTTGACGATTCCATCCCGCTCCTCACGGGCGACCATAGCGAGGAGCTTCTCACAAATATCGACCGTGGCGTCCGCATGGAGGTCTACCTCACTCTAGGGCCCGGCTGCGCTATTCCAGGCACGCAAGAGGACGCTTACGATTTTCTGGACACATGCATAGAAAAGTATGCGCAAGAAGCACCCCGCGAAGCGCAGGTCTATATCTACCTCAATGAATACTTTGACCATGACCTAGACGAAGCGGCATTTACACAACTGCGGGAATATCTCGAATATGTCCGCTCGAGGGATTTGGGCATTCTGCTTCGCTTTGCATACGAACCATCGCCGCAGAGCGAATACGCGCCTACCCAGGAGCAAATGCTGCGCCATATCACGCAGATTAAAAACTGGATGAGGGAAAACGAAACGCTCATTGGCGATGTTGTCACCGCCTTGCAGCTCGGCTTTATCGGCGCCTGGGGCGAATGGGGGTCCTCCTTGCAGGAGTACGACCGCAAACAGATCGCCAACGCAATTTGCGACATGGTGCCAAAGAACGTATACATCCAGGGCCGGTATATGGATGTGACCGCCCAGATGTTCGGCCGCAGCACCTTCTCCCGGGTAGGCTACCACAGCGATTTTATGGTTGGCCGTCCACATCCGTGGAACACTGCCTACGATAAATACTACGCGCCCTATTACTGGCTCTTTGCCGCCACCAGCGCGCACCGGATCAACGATGGGGAGATGCCTTGGGTCGGCGCAACGGAGGAACCGGATGAATACGTGGACGGGCAGAAATTCTTGCAGCAGTGCTATGAATACCACCTCTCCACCTTCAGCATTGAGCACAATTACCGCGATACGCATCGCGCCCCGCCCAATGAGCCGGTTTATAACATCGCCCGCTGGCAAACGGAGGAACTGACACTCAGGGATGCAAAAAAGCTGCGCATTCCTTATTTTGAAAGCTGGTTTCAGGATGAAGATGGGAACGCCATCCGCCGCACCGTGTATGAATACCTACGCGACTTCCTCGGCTATCAACTTGCTCTTCCAATTTGGAAATAAAACAACCCGAATATGCAGGTGAGCCTCATGATGACCAATTTCGGCCTCGGCACGCCGCTGACGCTGGACAGCGCCGAGCTGGTCGTGCGCAACCGCAAAACGGGCGAAGAAACGCGCTGTGCGCTAGGCGGATTCAACACGGGCAAGCTCACCACCTACGGGCAGGTTACCCTAAAGGCGACGGTCAAAGAGGAATTGGCAGACTGCGACCTCGGCGTTGCCGTGACCCGTGCGCGGAGCACGGGCGATTATAGGATCCGCTGCGCAAACAATATCCCGTTTGCGGATGGGGTAAACTGGATTCAGTAAGCATACCGCCTACACCGCAAACTGTAAGCCGGTCAAGGCTCAAAAGAAGCCGCCGCATGGAACAGTGCATCCATGCGGCGGCTTCTATTGCATCCCTATTGTTTTTTGCATGGTCATGCCGTATCAGACAAACGTGTAGGCTTTTACAAGCTGCCGGTAGGCTGCTACCGGAACCTCATAGCAGGTCATTTTTCCATCTTTTTTGACAGCAACATAGCCTGCTCTTTCTAAATCGCCGCACAGCCCCAGCTCCAACTGGGTATTGCCGTTAACCTGTAGCAACAATGTATACAGAGGCAGAGAAGGGTTCATTTTAACCTCCCAGCTCTCCCCCGTCGCGTCCATACCTTCTGCTGTACTGCCGCAAGGACGGGGTTCATCTCCTCCCGCGTCTTCAGCTCATGGGTCTTTCCCGCTTGTTTATCCGGTGTCATGCTGACGTTGGCGCGGTAAACAACGCAATCAACGGCCTGCGCCTGTTTCGCGGAGAGCAGCGTAACCGCCTGCGCCGTCCCTTGTGTGGGCGTAGAATCCGGCGCACGCACAGACGGCGCGGCGCTCTGGCTGACGGTCTCTGTGGATGCCGGACGCGTTTGAGTTGGTTCAGAACTTGCCTCCTGTAAAACGGGCTCCACCGCGCTACCGTCGGAGGAAGGCTCCGCCGTTCCCGGTTCGCCCTGGCAGGCCGCGCAGGCCAGCAAAAGACAAGCGCATATTACGATTACCGATATTTTTCATGACTAAATTCACCTGCTTCCTACTGTAATGCATAGAGCGTTTCAAAAGCGCCTATCGCTTCCGTGCCTCCCGCGTAGTATTCCGTAAAGACGCGATAGTAATAACGGCCTGTTTCAATTTCATAATAGGGCTCGCCACTCTGTTCCTTCACAGCACTTCCGTCACGCCTGTCCGCCACCACCTGTGCGGCTTGGGCGAATGCGGATTGCCGTGCCTGCCCTGTAACCTGAGGTGGCAGGGACCCGCTGCGCGCGGCAAAGCGCAGTGACAGCGGCGCGGAAACTGTATTGTCATAAACCCGGTCGGCCCGGCCGTTTTGGAAGATAACGGTATAGCCGCTGTCCGTGATAAAAGCGCCCGTTTTCTTCGTGTAATCGATCACAAAGTCTTTACCATTCTCACTTGTAGGCGTGCATTCCACACGATAGTCGGAGACGTCAAAGCCCGGAATCTTCTCCGCCATCGCCTCCGCTAGCAAGTCATACGAAAGGGTGGTATACGTCGCCTGAAGCGGAGAGATTGCAATTTGCCGCTGCTCAGGGAATTCTTCCTGAAGCGAAGCGGGGGCTGCGGCTTTGCTCTTTTTGATCACTTGGCTTCCGTTTCCATAAAGCGTATGGTTTTTGATATCGTTATCTGCATAGCTGAACTGGTCGGCATAAGCGACCGCATTCGTGATGGTATGGCCAAGCGCCAAACGGTTTTGGAACCGCTTCTGCCATTCAAATGCTGAATTTGCCCCAATAGTTACCCGCCATCCTAACACGGCATTTGCGCCCCTGTCCCTCGTCGTTGTGCAGAGGTTGATTCCCGAACCATCCCCATTGCTTGCTGTTAAGCACGCATCATAGATCACCAACTTTGTATTCGACAAAGAAAAGTTTCGAATATCAACCGCATTTCCGGATGCGCCATAGCCGTCATGCAAAGATAAATTATTGGGCAAATAAATACCATCTTGCGAACCATGCGCTGAAAAATACAAAATATCACTGTTTAAAACATACGAGCTGTTCAAATAGCTATAGGTCGGATTCGTACTGTACCAGGAAGAATACCCGCACAGCCCAAAATAATCGCACGCGGAGCGCACATCGTCACCGTTGTGAAATTCCCCGCCGATCGAGTAAGCCCGGCCCGCAACAGCCCCCGCGCTGATAACAGCCGAAGCCATCAGAACGACCGCCATGCACAAAGCAAATATCTGCTTTTTAAGCCTTGTTTTCATTTTCACCATTCCTTTGTTGTTTCTAACTCCCGATTGCGGCCATGAAAAACGGAATGAAACATGGGACTCTCCTCCTTCCTATATTCTCCATTCATTCTTTTTAACAGAAGCGTACAGCAATTTTAGGCAAATCATATTTTCTATAAATTCCATTCTCTGTATTCCATTATATGCTCATTTATACCAAAATTCTATATACATGTTATCTAAATATTATTATCTTTATTGTTAAAATCCTCCAAAAATTCTATCTATAACTAAAAGCATTTCGAAGAAGTCTGTTTCTCCGAAATGCTTTTTCTCTGGATTCACATTCTCTTTAATTCCCGCACTCCACGCTGATCTCATTGAACACCTTGAGCAGGGCGTCGATTTCGAGCTTCTGCTTCTCTTCTCCGCGCACGTCGAGTACGCAGCGGCCCTCGTGCATCATTACAAGGCGGCTGCCATATTCCAGCGCAAAACGCAGGTTGTGCGTGACCATGAGGGAGGTCACCTGTTTTTCCTTCACGAGTTTATCCGTAATGCGCATCACGGTCTCGGAGGATTTCGGGTCGAGTGCGGCGGTGTGCTCGTCGAGGATTAAAAGCTCAATGTCCGTCATATTGGCGAGAATCAGCGCGAGCGCCTGCCGCTGCCCGCCGGAAAGCGTGCCTGCCTTCACATTCAGCCGATCCTCCAACCCCATGCCGCAGGTTTCGAGCAGCGTGCGGTAGTAGTCCGTCCGGCGCTTGTTCACCCGCGGGAAAGGCCGTAGCTTTGTGCTTGTTATCCGCCAGCGCCATGTTTTCAAGAATCGTCAATTCGTCGCAGGTACTTTTTTCGGATCCTGAAACACGCGGCCGATTTGATCTGCACGTTTGTATTCCGACAAACGGGTAATATCTTTCCCCCCAAAAAACACCTTGCCGCCCTCCACAGGCAGGGAGCCGCAGACGATATTGAGAAGCGTTGTCTTACCAGAGCCATTGGAGCCGACGATGGAGACGAACTCCCCTTTTTGCACCTCAAAACAGAACTGGTTAAACAGCGTTGTTTCATCCGGCGTGCCAATGTGGAATTTTTTTGTGATCTGGTCAAGCTTTAGCATGGCGCGCCCCCCCTTTCCGGCCGAACATCGTGGTGGACAGCAGCGCAAAGGTGAAGATCACTGCCATCAAAAGCTTCAAATACTGCGTAGGTAGGCCGAGCGCGAGTGCAACGGCAAGGCAGGCTTTATAGAGGATCGCACCCAGGAGCACCTTGCTCGTAGCGCGCAGGAAGCGCACACGGCGGAACAGGCTCAGCCCGATGATGACGGATGCAAGGCCGATCACCACCATGCCAACGCCCATCTGCAAATCAGCGGAGCCCTTCTGCTGTGCGATGATCGAGCCTGCCATGGCGGCAAAGCCGTTACCAATGGCGAGGCCGAGAATTTTAGAGGAGCCGGGGCTGCGCGCAAGCATCGTCACATACTGCTCATTGTTGCCCGCGGCCCGAAGCAGCAGGCCGGATTTTGTGGAGAGGAACCAATCGAGCGCATATTTGCACACGACGGCGATCACCAGCGCCACAAAAATTGGCCGCAGCGTGTAGCCGCCGATCGTTTCCGGCAGAAGCGTTGCGGGCGCACTCGAAAAGATCGTGGGAGAGGTAAAGAACGACACGAGCGACAGCCCGCCCGTCCCTTTCATCACCAGCACTAGGTTGATAGAGAGCAACGCAGTCATCACAAGGATGCCGCACAGCAAAGGCCGGATTTTTAACTTCACGTTTAAAAGCCCGGTCACGCAGCCAGCCAGCGCGCCCACCACAAAGGAGAACAGGACGCATAACCAGGGATTGAAGCCCTGCAAAATGAGCACGCCCGTCAGCACTGCACCCAATGGCACGGTGCCGTCGACGGAAAGATCCGGAAAATCCAAAATGCTGTAGGTGATGTACACGCCGTAGGCCAGGATCGCATAGACGAAGCCCTCCTCCAACGTGGCTTTTAAAATGCCAAACAGTTCATTCATATGAGAACCCAACTTTCCGATAACAGATGTTCAGATAACAGACACCAACTGTCAGATTTTACTGTGATTCCTATCGTGTGCGAAGCCCGATGTCCAAAGTCTGCAAGAAGAGGCCTGAGGCTGGCGCGGAAATCCACGCCAGCCCTGTGCCCTTCAATCAATCCTCGTTTTTAGCTGCCTCAGGAGCAGTCGTCACCTTCTGCGCATCCTTATAAGCCTCCGGCAAGGTCAGCTTGAATTTTGCGAGCACGTCGCTGTTGTAGACTGGGGCGCTATCCTTCACACGGCAACCGGGATGCTGCCCGCATCCGCGCCGCCGAGCACCTGGCCCGCGAGTTTGCCCGTCTCCTCTCCAAGGGCAACGTAATCAAGGCTTTCGGAGGCTAAGCAGCCCTTTTCAACTTGCTCGATCTCGGAGCCGTATACCGGGATGCCTGCTTCGTTCGCCTTGGCGAGCAGCACGCCGAGGTTGTTCACAACGTTATTATCCGTAAAATTGTTGATGCAATCAACTTTGGCGGCAAGCGTTGCAGCGGCCTGCGGGATATCCGCTGCACTCTGCACGCCCATATCCACAATTTCAAAACCATATTTCGGAGCGAGCTCCTTGAACTGCTTTAAGTGGGAAACAGAGTTTGCCTCGCTCGTGGTATAGAGGATTCCGATCTTTTTCGCATCCGGTTGGAGGGCGCGGATCATTTTCATCTGTGCTTCCAGATTCAACAGGTCGGTTGTGCCGGTCGTATTGTTGCCGGGCTCGTCAAGGGAGGTAACAAGCTTTGCAGCCACCGGATCAGATACCGCGCAGAACACTGTCGGGATATTGGCGCTGCGCGCCGCGCTATAAGCGGCCGTTGCGGCAGGCGTTGCGATGCCAATGATAAGATCATATTTCTGAGCCGCCATATTGTTGGCAATCTGCGTTGCCATCTGATCCTCGCCGTTTGCATTCTGGAAATCGATCTTCGCTTTTTCACCGTCTTTATAGCCCGCCTTCTCCAAGCCCTGGATCAGGCCTTTGTAACAATTGTCAAGCGAGGCGTGCGGCGCATACTGGATGATACCAATTTTTTTGACTGCTCCAGAGGCCGCGCCTCATTCTGGCTCTCTTCTCCCGTGCCGTTACCAGTGCAGGCTGAAAACGCGCACACAATCAGAATCACGCTCACCGCAAGGGCAACCATTTTTGTAAAATTTTTCATGATAATCTTTCCTTTCATTCTCTTATAAGTGATAAAAACGGATGTGGCCGGCGTGAGGTTGCTTCCCCCTGCGCCATCGCTTACCCGGAACGCCCATGCCGCTCCCTCCTGACATATTTTTAAAAAATAAAAAAGCCCTTGTCTCAACATTCCTGTTGGGACAAGAGCTGATGATCACTCCTGCGGTACCACCCGACTTGGCTTGCACACCCTGCAAGCCCACTCTTTTCACGCACAGCCATGCGTGCTTCGCTGGTAACGGGTGAAGCTCCCGTCGCACCTAACCCCTGTGACCAGAGGCTCGGATTGCCCTCGTAAGTCCATTCGCTATGGTATCCTTTGCCGCAATCGCACCGCCTGCGGCTCTCTTAGAAATTCGCCTACTGGGTAGCTACTCTTACTCACCGGTTTGCCAATTTGGATTTGTAGCTATTATATGCCGGGGCGTTCCATCTGTCAATAGGATTTTTTCATTTTTTCTCCGGCCGCTCTGCAAGCCGCGTAACTGCTTGCTTTTTCAAAGGTTCCATGCTATGATAAAAAACTGTTTGTATTCCCTATTACCAAAAAGGAGCTCTTTTCATGATCAGTACCTCCAATGTTAGCCTGCAATACGGCGGGCGCGTGCTCTTTGAGCGGGCGAACGTCACCTTTTCCGCCGGCAACTGCTATGGCATCATCGGCGCAAATGGCGCGGGCAAATCTACCTTTTTGAAAATTCTTTCCGGTGAGCTGGAACCGAATAAGGGCGAAGTCAATATCACTCCCGGTGAGCGGCTCTCCGTGTTAAAACAGGATCACTATGCATTCGACGAATACGACGTGATTCGCACCGTGCTCATGGGCAACGCAAAGCTTGTGGAGATTATGGATCAAAAGGAGGCCCTCTATTCCAAAGAGGATTTCACGGAGGAGGACGGCCTGCTCGTCAGCGAGCTGGAGGCCGAATTTGCGGAGATGGACGGCTGGAGTGCTGAGAGCGACGCGGAGATCCTCCTAAACGCCCTTGGCATTGAAAACGAGAAGCATTCCGCCAAAATGAAGGAGCTCGACGGCGATGATAAGGTGAAGGTGCTGCTTGCTCAAGCGCTCTTTGGCAATCCGGATATCCTGCTGCTCGACGAGCCGACCAACCACCTGGATCTCGCTGCCATACAGTGGCTGGAGGATTTCCTGCTCGACTTTGAAAACACGGTCATTGTCGTCTCCCATGACCGGCATTTTCTCAACAAGGTTTGCACACACATCGTGGATATCGATTACGGCAAGCTCGCGCTGTATGTCGGCAACTATGACTTCTGGTATGAATACACGCAGTTGGCTCAGCGCCAGCTACGCGAGCAGAACAAAAAGGCAGAGGCCAAAAAGAAGGAATTGCAGGAATTCATCGCCCGGTTCAGCGCAAACGCCTCTAAATCCAAGCAGGCCACCAGCCGCAAAAAGCTGCTGGAAAGCCTCGATATCGAATCCATGCCCGTTTCCTCCCGCCGCTACCCATTTGTGGCTTTCAAGCCGGATCGCGAGGTGGGCAACGACCTTTTAACCGTGACGGACCTGACGAAAACGGTTGGTGACCGCAAGGTGCTTGACCATGTGAGCTTTACGATCCGTCCGAATGAGAAAGTTGCCTTTGTCGCTCGGATACAGTGGCGAAAACCACACTCTTCCAGATCCTCGCCGGGGAGCTGGAACCGGATGAAGGCAGCTATAAATGGGGCGTGACGACCTCGCTCGCCTACTTCCCGAGCGATAACTCCGCGTTTTTCGACGGCTGCGAGCTAACCCTCATCGACTGGCTGCGCCAGTTCTCTCGAGAGCAGTTGGAAACGGATATCCGAGGCTGGCTCGGCCGGATGCTCTTTGCCGGCGAAGAGGCCACCAAAAAGGCGAAGGTGCTCTCCGGCGGCGAGCGCGTGCGCTGCATGCTATGCAAGATGATGGTTTCCGGCGCAAACGTGCTGATTTTGGACGAGCCGACGAACCATCTGGATCTGGAGAGCATCACAGCGCTGAATAACGGGCTCATCAGCTTCCCCGGCACGCTGCTCTTCACCTCGCACGACCATCAGTTCGTGCAGACGATTGCGGACCGGATCATCGAAATCCTGCCTGACCGTGTGATCGACCGCAAGGAGACGTATGACGAATACCTTGCGTCGTTGGCGGAGGAGGATTTGAAGAAGCTGCGGTAAAAGGCATATTTCTATCCGGCTAAACAAAATCTATAAAAACAGCCCGCACATCTCTTGGAGTGACCTGCACCCCACTTGTTATCCAGTATACCATACTGTCTAACAAATGGGGTGCAGGTCACAGCAGATGGGGAGCTCTTTTTCCGTTTATCAATCATCTAAATGCCAAAATACCGCACCGCATTCTCATAGCTGATATCCCGCACAATCCCAACCAGCGTGTCCATGTCAGCCGGGTACCAGCCCTCCTCCACCATCTCACCAAGCATCCCGCAGAGGATGCGGCGGAATACTCATGCCGCGGGTAGGATAAAAACGAGCGGGAATCCGTCACCATGCCGACAAACCGGCCGAGAACCCCCGTGTTTGCAAGCGTGCGCAGCTGCTCACGCATCCCGTCGATATGGTCGTTAAACCACCAGGCGGAACCAAACTGGATTTTGCCCGGCGCGTCGCTGTTCTGGAAATTGCCGAGCATCGTGCTCAATACATAATTATCCTTCGGGTTAAGCGCGAAAAGGATCGACCGCGGGAGATTCCCCTCTACATCGAGGCTGTCGAGCAAACGAGAAAGGTTGTGCGCCGCTGCGTCATCCGCGCAGGAGTCAAAGCCCGCATCGGGGCCAAGCGCCTGAAACATGCGCGTATTGTTATTGCGCATTGGGCCGATATGCAGCTCCATGCCCCAGCCCAAACGGGCGTATTCACGCGCCATCGCTTGCAGGAGCGCCGTGCGGTATGCCTCCATTTCCCACTGCGAAAGGGGAGCCCTTGCCACGCCCTTTTCAAAAATCTCCTCCAGCTGAAACTCCGTCGCCTCCGCGTAAGGCACGCGGCCAAAGGCATGGTCGCTGGCGCGGCAGCCGAGGGAATCGAAAAAAGCGATCCGCTTCTTGAGCACTTCGCACAGGGTGGCAAAGGAACCGATGCCCTCGCCCGCTGTTTGCTCCATCACAGAAATCCAATCCGGGAAGCCGGGCTGTTCAATGCCAAGTGCCTTATCGGGCCGAAGGCGGGCACACACGGCAGTTGAAGCCTTTTTCCGCCTTGAGCAGCTGGTGGT
>ENA-OUNI01000026-OUNI01000026.1-human-gut-metagenome-genome-assembly--contig:-NODE-26-length-48491-cov-3.247746_pt1 | contig 48491 bp, 61 predicted proteins | sample MGYA00242499_ERZ504580 | MGnify/ENA primary metagenome ERZ504580 (study PRJEB26092, sample SAMD00036315) | human gut metagenome | host: Homo sapiens | study: EMG produced TPA metagenomics assembly of... | reverse complement strand
GCAGCAGCTAAAGCAGGAACAGTTTGCAAACCTGTACCGCCTCATAAAAAGCAGCGCCTCATTCGAAGAAGCTTTTAAGTTTGTGGGATAAGTTTGTGCAAAATTCGATATTTGCTCATTTATAGTTATATAATTTAATTTCGATTTAATATGGACATTGTTTCCATTTACAAATCTAATATACCTATTATAATCATCTAGAGTACTTTTTGCAACGGTTGATATTTTTTATTCGCATTTGCAGTACGTGTGGTGGCACATGGCAGGTGTCGTGAGTGCTACGCTATACTGTCAAGATACTGTAAGAATTCTGTCACAGCGTAAGGAACGTAAGCCCCGGGTACCGCGGGCGCACACGTACTCCCGCCGGAGCGCATAGCGAAGTGGCTTAGATACTGTAGAAATTATGCCCACAAGACGCAGAAACGCCCCTGCATGGACGCAGGGGCGAGGAGAACCGCGCCACGGACGGCGCGTTTCGACGGTTTCGTCAAGCATAGAAACCTATCAAGCATAATTTCGTACAGTATCTTAGCCACGCAGCGTAGCGACAGCGGGAGTACGTGTACGCCCGTGGTACCCGGGGCTTACGTTCCGTACTATTGTCCTAAATAAGGTTCTTGATTCCCTCTGTTAAACGCTTTGCAACTCTCACATTGTTCATAGTGTAAAGATGAATTCCCTCCACATCATTAGCTAAAAGCTCAATTATCTGACTCTCGCAGTAAGACATTCCGGCATCAAAAAGTGCGGCCTTGTTGTCTCCGTATCTGTGCACAATCTTCTGGAATTTCTCCGGGAACTTAGCACCACACATTGTGACCATTCTCTGAATCTGAGCCGCATTGATACAAGGCATGATGCCCGGGATAACCGGCACATTGATACCTGCAAGCCTGCAGTCCTCAGCAAAATTGAAGAAGGTATCATTGTCAAAGAAAAGCTGTGATAAAAGAAGCTCTGCACCGGCATCAACCTTTTTCTTAAGATTCTTAATATCATCTACCTTATCAGCTGCCTCCGGATGGATGTCCGGGTAGCATGCACCTGCGATACAGAACTGATCGCCTGTGGTATCCTTTATGTATTTAATCAAATCGCTTGCGTGGAGAAAATCCTCCTTTGCAGGCACGTTCGGATTTCTATCTCCTCTTAAAGCAAGGATATTCTCGATGCCCTCATATGAAAGCTGTCTGGTGAACTCATCTATCTCTGCCTTGTTATAGCACAGACATGTAAGGTGTACGACCGGCTCCACATTGTACTGGTTCTTGATTTTCTTCGCAATCTCGATAGTCTTGTTATTGTTTGAGCTGCCGCCTGCGCCAAATGTCACGCTGATGTACTCAGGATGACAATCACAAAGTATCTCAAGCATCTCATCTATATTTTTAAAGTCCTCCTCCTTCTTTGGTGGAAAAATCTCGAAAGAAAGTGACTGTGGTTTATTTGTATGTATCTGTGTAATCTTCATGTTATCCTCCGGTATATATGGTTATTTAAGAATTCGTAATTTTATAGTCCATATATTACTGTAGTTTTTTGTCATTGTAAAATATATTTTTCTTTTAGTTTGTCATAAATAAAATCTATATCAAAACAGGCTGAGCCTTTGATTTTTTTATATGTGGTGATATAATGAACGAAGCAAATCAAAAAGAGGTTTCACAATGAAAAAAATAGATTTTGATAATGATTCAATAAAGAAAAATATATTGCAGGCTGCTCTTCCCATGCTGGCAGCCCAGATTCTAAGCCTGTTGTACAATATAGTAGACCGCATATACATTGCCCGCATACCGGATATGGGAACCACTGCACTCGGTGCTGTGGGGCTTTGCTTTCCTATTATAATGCTGACAATCGCTTTCTCCAATCTCTTTGGAAGCGGTGGTGCTCCGCTTTTTTCAATAAAAAGAGGCATGAGTGATGACAGAGCCGCCAATACTATAATGAATACGAGCTTTACAATGGTCTGCACATTCGCAGTCGTTTTTACAGCTTTGTGCATGATTTTTGCAAAGCCCCTTTTAATCGTGTTTGGCGCATCTGAAAATGCTCTCAAATACGCTCTGCCATACCTGCTCATTTATTTGATAGGAACACTCCCATCCATGATTTCAACCGGCATGAATCCCTTTATCAACGCTCAGGGCTACTCCACTACCGGCATGCTGTCTGTGGCAATCGGAGCCGTTGCCAATCTGGTTTTAGACCCGCTTTTTATATTTGGATTTAATTTCGGCATCAAAGGAGCAGCTATTGCTACGGTCATCTCACAAATACTGTCTGCTCTCTATGTGCTTCACTTTCTTAGGAAAAAGGCTGAGCTTAAGGTGCGCCTTATGACACTCTCTGAATTTGGTGAAAACACGCGCTATGCAAAGGATATCATAAGCCTTGGAACCTCCGGCTGTGTCATGCAGCTCACAAACAGCCTGGTATCTATATGCTGCAACAATGTGCTTTCAGTGACCGGTGGCGATTTGTACATATCGGTAATGACCATCGTATCAAGCATCAGCAGATGGTCGAGACTCCAATTTATGCAATTGTGGAGGGTTCATCTCCTGTTTTAAGCTACAACTATGGCGCCAAAAGGCCGGCCGGGTGAGAAAATCTATTTTCACTATGGGACTGCTCGTGCTTCTATATACAGCTGTCATGTGGAGTGTGATCATACTTGCCCCTCATGCCCTGATTGCTATTTTCAGTTCCGATGCCACCCTTATGGATGATGCGGTGAAGGCTTTAAATATCTACTTTGCGGCATTCATATTTATGGATCTGCAGTACATCGGACAGACCACCTTTAAATCACTGAACAAAAAGAAACGGGCTATATTTTTCTCCCTGCTTCGCAAGGTGTTCATCGTTGTACCGCTGACATATATTCTGCCATACTCCTTTGGTATGGGAACCGACGGTGTATTTATGGCAGAGCCTGTATCAAACGTGATTGGCGGAAGCCTCTGCTTTGTAACCATGCTTGGCACTGTGCTGCCGGAGCTTCGCAGAATGGAGCAGTAATTACAGCATCTCATCAATGCAGATGCCGTAGCCTCCGGTCGGATCATCGACAAACACATGGGTGACTGCTCCTATTATTTTACCATCCTGTATGATAGGGCTTCCGGATGTGCCCTGCACTATGCCACCGGAGAGCTCTATCAGCCTGTCGTCTGTCACCTTAAGCTCCATTCCCTTGTTTGTATCTGTCGCTTTTTTGTCTATATTTGTTATTTCCAGATTATATTTTTCAAGTTTTCCTGATATTTCCGATATCATCTGTGCACTGCCTGTGTGTATCTCATTCTTGCCGGCGACCGGATAATACGTATCCTCTGCGGCATATTCCGACAATTCATCGCTGTCAAGCTGTCCGTAAATTCCCAGATTACTATTGCAATCAAGTGTGCCTATATGGCTTTTTTTGCCAAAATATACCACTCCGCCTATCTCGCCCGGCGCGCCGGCTTTTCCCTTTTGATTTTGGTAAGCTTCATGCTATACAAATCACCACTGTTTGCATACAAGAGATTGCCGCTTTGAGTTCCGTCTCCTATTCCATGCCCCAGCGCTCCAAAACGGCCGTCCTTTGTATAATAAGTGATAGTACCGATTCCTGCCAGATCGTCCTTCACCCATATTCCCATATAGTATCTGCCATCATCCATCCTCACAGGCGTGATATCCGCTGACATTTTCTCACCGCCTCGAAGAAATTTAATGTTTACGGTACTTTTATCTTCATGACTTTCATCATACTGCTTCATGATATCATTCACAGCTTCAGAAAGCTCCTCCTTGTCTGCCACAGTGCGCCCATTGACAGATAGGATGTAATCACCGCACTGCACCTTTTTATCTGCCGGATTGACTTTTTTGCCATCCTCGTCTGTCACCTCCGTCGTATTCACTACAAGCACTCCCTCTGTCTGCTCATATATACCGGTCAGCCTGCCACAGGCATATACGCCCTCAACACTTATTCCAGCACTTATTTTATCTGTCTCTTCATAATCTCTGTGAGTTGATGCTGTATCTGCTGTCTGTCCTATGCCTTGTTCGGTTCCACCGTTTCCACTGTTTTCACCGGTTCCGCCGTTTTCACCATTTTCACCATTCTCGCCCGAATCAGCCAATACACTGGCCGCCTGTCCCGGAAGCCCTGTCGCATATCTTCCATATCCGGCCTTTGATTCATTTAAAAAACTTCCTAATGCACTTTCATCAAATGCCTTATCTACCTGCTGCACCACTTATCATCACTGCTTAGTGCAAACATAGCTATCACTGCTGCAGCCAGCGTGACACTCACAAATTTTCCAAAAAACTTCCGCATACTATTACCTCCATTTGGATTAGTATGCTCCTGTAATTTTTCTTTTATTCTTTTAATATCTTATTATCTCATTCTAACTATTCCAAATTATTTTGAGCAAAAACCAGTATAGTTTGACAGTTAGGTGTTTTCCTATATAATTTCGATATATTTATATGTTTATTATAAATTTCACATATTATTCCCACGTTGTTAGTTACAAATAAATACTGTAATAGCTTTATAATTCTTAAATCACCATTTAATAAAGGAGGGATTCCATGAATACATACCTGCTCATCACATCCATAGTAATCTTCTTATGTATCCTGCTAAATCGTGTCTCCAATCGCATAGGCATTCCGGCACTTTTAGCCTTTATCGTGCTCGGCATGCTTTTTGGCTCTGACGGAATAATGAAGATAGATTTCGACAATTACGCGTTCGCTGAACAGATATGCTCTACCGCGCTGATATTTATCATGTTCTATGGCGGCTTTGGCACCAACTGGCAGCGTGCAAAGCTGTTGCCGTTAAGTCTGTGCTTTTGTCCACCATCGGTGTTATTATCACATGCTTTCTCACAGGGCTGTTCTGTCACTTTGCCCTTAATATGAGCTGGGAAATAAGCTTTCTCCTCGGTGCGCTGATTTCATCAACTGATGCAGCGAGCGTTTTCTCCATACTGCGTTCGAAAAAGCTGAATCTGAAATACAATACCGCCTCTCTTCTTGAAGTGGAAAGCGGTAGTAATGACCCATGTGCCTATATGCTCACAGTTGCTTTTATATCCATATCTCAGGGCAGCGCAAGCCCGGGAAATATTGCCATACTCATAGTAAAGCAGCTTGCCTTCGGCATAATCTTCGGCGTCCTGATTGCAAAGCTTTCCATCATGCTCCTTCGATATATACGCTTCAAAAGCGCGGGGTTTGATGCGATTTTCATGGTGGGAATTGCTCTGATATCGTATGCCCTGCCTGCTTACTTTGACGGAAACGGCTTCTTAAGCGCCTATATAGTCGGCATTATACTCGGCAACACAGAAATAGAAAATAAAAAGAATCTGGTGAATTTCTTTGATGGCATAACAGGACTCATGCAGATGCTTATTTTCTTTCTGCTTGGTCTGCTTTCTTTCCCATCAAAGCTGCCACACGTCATAGTACCGGCACTTTTAATATTTATGTGGCTGACCTTTGTGGCAAGACCTCTTTCTGTCGCACTTGTGCTCACACCATTTCGCAGCAAAATAAAACAGCAGCTGCTTGTCTCATGGTCCGGCTTAAGAGGAGCCGCATCCATAGTGTTTTCCATCATGGCATATACCGCCACCAATGATGACCTCGACACCTTCCACATAATATTTATGATAGTACTCTTTTCAATACTGCTTCAAGGCTCAATGCTTCCATGGATATCACGAAAGCTTGACATGCTTGATAAAACAGCCGATGTAATGAAGACCTTCAATGATTACTCCGAGGAAGCAGATATCCAGTTCATACAGCTTACCATACCGGAAAATCATCTGTGGTGCGGCCACAAGCTAAAGGATCTGACGCTGCCTCCTGAGACACTGATTGTGCTTATACGAAGAGGTGAGCAGAATATAATACCGGACGGTGAAACAATAATTCTGCAAAATGATGTGCTCGTGCTTAGTGCCATCACACCTGATGAGGTGCATGGTATAAGGCTGGTGGAAAAAATAATAGAAAAAGACAGCAGATATAACAATAAACTGCTGTCTGAAATATCAAAAAAACACAATGAGATTATCATAATGATCCAAAGAAACGGGCAGGTAATCATCCCAAACGGAAACGTACGGCTGACCACCGGTGATATACTGGTAATCAACCGCGCCGTAAACTGATAATGTCAGATTTTTTTCTCCATGGCAAGTGCTTTCATCTCGCGTGCGCTCTCCATCACGGTATCTGTGATTTTTGCACCGCCGAGCATTCTGGCAAGCTCAGCCACGCTGTCATTGTCACTTAGCCTTCGAATCCTTGAAACCGTGGATTTGTTCTCGACTGCTTTTTCAATAAGGAAATGTGCATCTGCCATAGCTGCTATCTGTGCAGATGTGTGATACATATAATCTGATGGTTGCGGCCAAGCTCATTCATCTTCTCAGAGACCATCTGAGCTGTACGTCCACTGATTCCAGAATCAATCTCATCGAAAATAAGCGACTCAATGTGGTCATTTTCTGCCATGATTGTCTTGATGCCAAGCATGATACGCGACAGCTCTCCTCCGATGCTACCTTGCCGAGCGGCTTAAGCGGCTCTCCGGGGTTAGTTGATATGAGAAACTCCGGCGCATCGATGCCGTTTGCCGTATAGTCCGGCAATCTGTCAAACTGCATATCAAACTGTACATCAAAGAAATTCAAATCATTAAGTGCTGATTTAATTTCTGACACAAGCTTTACAGCACTCCTTTGTCTGATTTCTGATACCTCATCCGATATCTGTGCCAGCTCCTTTTCCTTTTTCGCAAGCTGCTGCTCTAATTTCTGTAAATAAGAATCATAATCATTCAGGACACTGATACGCTCCCTCTTTTCATTGAGTGCTATCAGTATATCATCAATTGAGTTGCCGTATTTGCTCTTTAGATGATTTATCTCATCCAGACGCTTTTGTGTCTCATAGAAGGTCTCCTCGTCAAACTCAGCCTGTGATATATATCCTGATATCTCGTGATTAAAATCAGAAAGCAGACTGTCTATCTCTGACAGCTGACTCTCCAGAGCTTCCACATCCTCATCATAACCTGATACCTGCGACAGCTCTCTTACCGCCCTGCCAATAAGCTCTGAGGCACTCTCCATCTCGCCTCCTGTGGCAGAATATGCAGCATTTACACCCTCCATGATTTTCTTTCCGTTTGAAAACTTCCTAAACTGCGCCTCAAGCTCCTCATCCTCACCAGACACCAGGGAAGCTTCTTCTATCTCCTTCACCTCGTACTCAAGGAATGACAGCTCACGGCTTCTTTCTTCATTGTCGATATTTGACTTTTCATACTCATCCTTAAGCGCCCTATATGCTTTGTATGTGACTGAAAGCTGCTGCTTTTTATCTCCAAGCGGCTGCTTTGCGTACTCATCAAGTATATCAAGGTGTTTTTTCTTTGATAAAAGTGACTGGTGCTCATGCTGACCGTGGATATCTATGAGATATGCGGCTATTTCCTTCATTCGCGAAACAGACACGGCTTCACCGTTTACCCTGCCGACTGCGCGCGACTGTGTGATTTTACGGCTTAAAATCACGCATCCGTCCTCGACCTCCACATCAAGCTCCCTTAAAGCCTCTATAATCTTTGGGTCCTCAACTGAAAAAATAAGCTCCACAAAAGCAGGCTTTTCATTGTCTCTTAGCATCTCCTTTTGCACTTTTTCACCAAGCGCCAGATTGATAGAGCCTATGATGATTGATTTTCCGGCTCCGGTCTCTCCCGACAGTATATTTAGTCCGTCGGAAAACTCAACCTCACACTCATCTATGAGTGCCAGATTCTTTACATGTAGATTTTGTAACATATTTTCTCCTTCCTCTCCCAGGCATGACGATATATGTTATTTTCTGTTACAGTTCAGCTATAATCTGATATTCATGTAACATTATTCCACAATTCTGCGGATTTTTTTCATCACCGCATATGTATCATCAACAGTCCGGATTGCACACATGATTGTGTCATCTCCTGCAATCGAACCGACGATTTCTCTCATCTTCATGGCATCTATTGCAGCACAGACAGCGCTTGCCATTCCCGATACAGTCTTTATAACGAGGATATTCTGTGCCATATCCATTGACAAAAAGCCCTCTCTGAGTACTCTTTCGTATTTTTTGGAAAGGTTCTCAGGTGCATCCGTTATCACAGCGTACTTCTGTCTGCCGCCTGCGGTAGGAATCTTTGTGAGCTTAAGCTCCCTGATATCCCTGGATACTGTGGCCTGAGTCACGCGAAAACCATCTTTTTCAAGAAGCGCAGACAGCTCATCCTGCGTCTCTACCTCATTCTTTTGGATTATCTCAATTATCTTGGATTGTCTGTTTGTTTTCATGTCCTGCCACCTCATAAATATTATTTGTAACTATTCATTATAACAATCCTTATCTGTGTTATGAATAATTTCCCATCTTTTTGCGGAGTATCTCCAAAAAGCTTCTCTGGTGAAGCTTGCAAATCTTTGTATGATTGGCTGCCTTTGAAATAACAAAACGGTCTCCCACAGCCAGCTCTGCCGTAGTGTCGCCATCATAGCTGACACACGCCATCTCATCGTTTTGCTCCCTGCGGCTTAGAATCTCTATCTCTATCTCATCATCGCCTGAAAGCACAATGCTCTTTGACGTAAGATTGTGAGCATTGTTCGGTGTGAGCAGTATCATATCGCCCTTCGGATCCACAATCGGACCTCCCGCCGACATACTGTAGCCTGTAGAGCCTGTTGGAGTCGCAACAATGATGCCGTCGGCATGGTAATTGTTTAAAAACTCACCGTTTACATACACATTGAGGCTTAATATCTGCAAATTGCCCTTTCTATGGATGACTATATCATTTAATGCAACTCTCGAGGTCTCACTGCCTCTTTTATGTCCTGTGAGCATAATACGGTCCTCTGTCATGTATTTATCAGCCATGAGCGAATCAATAGCGTCAAATACCGTAGCTTCCTCCACCTCACACAGATAGCCGAGTGTGCCGAGATTCACTCCCATAAGCGGAATCTCAAGTGTCTCCACCCTTGTGGCTGCACGAATCAGTGTACCATCTCCGCCGAGCACAAGAATACACTGCGTATCCTGTGGTATATCCTCAAGCTCAAACTCGTTATCGGATATAGCCTCGACATTGCTCATAAGACCCTTTGCCGTGCCGCCCTTTTGCTCTATGTATGCCACTATTTTATTTGTAAGTGCAAAATCCCTGTCCTTATAGGCATTTGCTATCACAACAAAATGTTTCATAGTCTATTTCCTGTCCAGCTCTCCATGCGCGGCCTCGACCACACTATGAATATCCACTGATTCCTCCTTTATAGGATCATCTGTCTTTTTGATATGTACGAGGTACTCTATATTGCCCTCCGGCCCCTTGATTGGCGAATACTCAAGGTCTAACACACTAAATCCATTTGAAAGTGCAAAGGATATGATATTGTTCACTACCTCCTCATGCACGCTCTTGTCACGGACCACGCCCTTTTTACCTACTTTTCCCTGCCTGCCTCAAACTGTGGCTTGATAAGACAAACCATCTCTCCACCGTCCTTTAACAGTGCTCTTGCAGGACCTAACACCTTGGTAAGTGATATGAATGACACATCAACCGATGCAAAATCCAGCTCATCATCTATGTCATTGGGCGTCACATACCTGATATTGGTCTTTTCCATGCACACCACGCGCTCATCCTGACGCAGCTTCCATGCAAACTGGCCATATCCGACATCCACGGCATACATCTTTTTAGCACCATTTGAAGCATACATCTGTAAAACCGCCTGTTGAAGCACCTATATCCATGCACACCTTGCCATCCATCGTGATATCAAAGTGCTTCATAGCCTTTTCAAGCTTTAGACCTCCACGGCTCACATACTGCAGTGTCTTTCCATGAATCTCAATATTGCAGTCATCAGGAAATGTGCTTCCTGCCTTATCCTCACGGTTGTTATTTACAAAAACATTGCCCTCCATAATCATGGTCTTTGCTTTTTCCCGTGATGGTGCAAGGCCTCTGTTTACAAGTAATACGTCTAATCTTTCTTTCATACTGTATGTTACCTCTATCTATAATGCTGCTATTATACGCTTAGCCACCGATTCGGCATCCACATGCAGCTCCTTTTTGAGCACCTCGACATTGCCATGCTCCACATAGCAGTCGGGAAGTGCAACTGTCAACACCTCAAGAGCTATGCCGTTAGTCTTGACATACTCCGTCACATGCTCACCAAAACCGCCGCTTTGCACGTTTTCCTCCATAGTCACAAGCAGGCTGTGTTCAGACGGCAGTTCCTTAATTGCTTTCTTATCAAAAGGCATTGCAAAACGCGCATTGATAAGTGTAGCAGAGATTCCCTCTGCCTCAAGCAGCTTTACTACATCAACGGCAGTCTTTACCATACTGCCGAGTGCCATGATAGCCACCGTGCTTCCTTTCCTGATCAGCTCACTCTTTGCAAGCTCTATCGGCTGTCTGATTTCCTTAAGGCCGTCATAGGCTGCCCCTCTTGGATATCTGAGTGCAATCGGACCGTCATATACAACTGCAAACTTCATCATATCAGACAGCTCCCACTTATTCTTCGGAGCCATGATTGTCATATTCGGGATGACCGACAGATATGATATGTCAAATATACTGATGTGTCTCTCCGTCACTGCCTACAAGCCCTGCCCTGTCGATTGCAAAGATGACATGCAGATTCTGTATGCACACATCGTGAAGTATCTGGTCAAACGCCCTTTGTAAAAATGACGAGTACACCGCAAATACCGGGATAAGTCCTGCCTTTGCAAGCCCTGCCGCAAAGGTCGTGGCATGTGCCTCGGCTATTCCCACATCAAAAAATCTATCCGGGAAATTGCGGTGGAATCTGCGAAGCCCTGTTCCATCCGCCATGCAGCCGTTATCGCAACTACCTTTGGATTTCTCTCGCCCAGCTTCTTCATGACTGTTGAGAAGACATCTGTGTAATTGGCCTTCGTGCGCTTATTCTTTGGAAGTCCTGTCTCTATGACAAATGGCTCTGCACCGTGAAATCTGGAAGGATAACGCTCAGCCGGGTCATAGCCTGATCCCTTTTTCGTAAGCACATGCACAAGCACCGGACCATCCACACGCTTTGCCTCATCAAACACACGGCACATTTCCTTTATATCACTGCCATCCACAGGTCCCAAATAGATAATGCCCATCTCCTCAAAGAACATACCCGGAATAAAAAGCTGCTTTATGCTGCTCTTTGTATTCCTGATATGCTTTACCATACGCTCTCCGTAGATCGGTATATGGTTTAGGGAATTCATGACATTATTCTTAAAATCCCTGTATGCATCCGCTGTGCGAAAGCCTGAAAGATACTGGCTGATGCCCCCGACGTTCTCTGAAATCGACATATTGTTGTCGTTTAGCACTATAATAAAATTGCCTTTAACGCTTGAAGCGTTGTTGAGCGCCTCATATGCCATGCCTCCGGTCAGCGCGCCGTCTCCGATGACTGAAACCACATGGTAGTCATCTCCGGTCACCTGTCTGGCTGTCGCAAGCCCAAGCCCTGCTGATATGGATGTGGAGCTATGTCCTGTATTAAAGCAGTCACAGTCGCTCTCATCCGCCTTTGGGAAACCGCTCATGCCTCCATACTGTCTGAGCGATGAAAATCCATCCTTTCTGCCGGTGAGTATCTTGTGTGTGTACGACTGATGCCCTACATCCCACACTATCTTATCCTTCGGTAGATTAAAGCACAGATGCAGCGCCATGGTAAGCTCCACGACTCCGAGGTTTGATGCCAGATGACCTCCTGTCACCGATATGCTCTCTATAAGAAACTGCCTGATTTCATCCTTTAACAGCTCAAGCTCCTCAGGTGTCAGTTTTTTATATCATTTTCCTTTTGTATCTTTTCTAAAACCATCCTATTTCTCCCGATGGATCAAATATTCAAATAGCTCCTTAAGAAATGCATCGTCGTATCCCAAATCATCAAGCTGCTCCTCTGCCTCCTTGGAGATGCGCTCCACATCAGAAACTGCTTTATCCAATCCCTCAAATGTGACATATGTCGCTTTATTATTTTTCTCGTCACTGCCTACCGGCTTTCCAAGCACCTCAAGTGTACTTGTGACATCAAGCACATCATCCTGTATCTGAAACGCAAGCCCCAGCTTTGCCGCTATCTGCTCCACGCGTGATACCTCATCAGACGACGCCCCTGCAAGGATTGCTCCTATCATCATCGAGCTCTCTATAAGTGCGCCTGTCTTAAGCCTGTAGATAAAGTCAAGCTTTTCCCTTGTGATAGGACAGTCATCGGATTTCTCGCTTTCCACATCAACCACCTGTCCTCCGACCATACCATACACGCCTGCCTTTTTTGCAAGCACTGTAATTGCTCTTGCCACACGCGCATCGGCCACTTCCATGTCAAAAGCCTTTGCTGCGGTCTCATATGCCAGGTTTAAAAGTGCATCACCTGCAAGAATGCCCATAGCCTCACCGTACACAGCATGTGTGGTCTTCTTTCCACGCCTGTACTCATCATTGTCCATGGCAGGCAGGTCATCATGCACCAGCGAGTATGTGTGTATCATCTCGATTGCTGCCATAAATGGCTCAATCACTGCACTGCTTCCGCCAAACATATGGTAAGTCTCTTCCATGAGGATAGGGCGAAGCCTCTTTCCACCGGCTCTCACACTATAGTTCATGGCCTCAAAAATAATCCTCTGCTGTCCCTCCTCAGCGGGAAGAAACTTCTCAAGCACATTATTTATATGCTCTACCTTTTGCTGCAGCTCTTCCATGAATTGTGACTTATTTAAATTCCCATTTAAGCTCATCAGAATTCCTCCAGTTGTCCGTCGCTGTTTAGCACAAGCATGGCCTTTTCCATGCCCTGCACCATATCATTGGCACTCTTTACCTCTTCAAGCCCCTTCTTGTAGAGCTCAAAGGCCTCATCCAGGGATACATCCGCATCCTCCATCCTCGCCACTATCTGCTCTAAGTGTGCAAAGCGCTCCTCAAGTGTCAGTGTTTTTTCATTTTCTTTGCTCATCGTTAATAACCTCCGAAACTACGGCCCTTGCATGACCGTCTATCAGATATATATTTATGTCATCGCCTGCATTGATATCGGATACACTGTGCAGTGCCCCCTTCTTTTCCACCTCGACATACGCATAGCCCTGTGCCAGCTTTTTGGCCGGTGAATATGCATCCAGTGTACCTGAAAGCAGTGCCAGACGCTGTCTGCAATCCGAAAGCCTCTGCTTCATAATCCTTTCAAGTGCATCCTCGATATCTGCCAGACGCCTTTTATTCTCATTTAGTTTATTCTGTGGACTAAGGAAATTAAGCCTTGTTTTAATATGTGACAGCTTTTCCCTGAAAAATCAATCCGGCCTGTCAGATTTCTGTCCATCCTGCGGCGCAGATTATCAAGGCGCTCTAACGTCTGTCTGTAGTCACTGACTGCAAGCTCTGCAGCCGCTGAAGGTGTGGGTGCTCTCCTGTCAGACACAAAATCCGCTATCGTCCAGTCTGTCTCATGCCTACTGCCGAGATGATTGGCGTGCGGCAGTCAAATATGGCTCTCGCCACAATCTCCTCATTAAAGGCCCATAAATCCTCTATGGACCTCCGCCTCTGCCGACTATTATCACATCAAGATTCATCGCATCCAATGTCTGTATGCCTTCACTATGCTATCAGCCGCACCCTCTCCCTGCACAAGTGCCGGATAAAGTATGACCTGTACATATGGATTCCTGCGCGATGATACATTCCTTATATCCTGCACGGCCGCGCCTGTCGGTGCTGTAACCACACCAATACGGCCGGCATACTGCGGAATGGGCTGCTTGTACTCTGCGGCAAACATGCCCATTTCCTCAAGCTCATGCTTTAGCTGCTCGAATTTGAGATACAGATTTCCCTCTCCGTCAAGCTCTATCTTTTTGGCATAAAGCTGATATGCGCCGGTCTTCTCATACACCTCAACGGAACCTGTCACAATAACCTGGTCACCCTCCTTCATGTGGAAAGAAAGTCCTGCCGCCCTGCTGCCCGCAAACATGATAGCGTTCATGGCTGCTCCCGCGTCCTTTATTGTGAAATAAATATGACGCTCGTGTGATACTTGCAGTTGCTCACCTCTCCCTTTATGCTCACCTGTCTGAGCATAAAATCCTGAGCGAACATATTTTTAATATAGCTATTTACTTGCGCTACCGAATATATATTTCTATTTGCCATGTTCAATACTCTATTTCGCTGTTCCTCTTAAGCTATGCAAACTTTGCAAGCACTCCGTTTACAAATGCACCTGACTCATCTGCACCATACTTCTTTGCAAGCTCAACAGCCTCATTTATTGAAACCTTTGTAGGAATATCGTCCTCAAACTTTATCTCATAAACTGCCAATCTGATAATTGCCAGATCAACCTTTGCCATACGATTGGTCTTCCAGCCTGTAGACTTCTCATCGATGAGCGCATCAAGCTCTGCCATATGCTCAATAATCGCACTGCATTTTTCATCAATATACTGTTTTTCCTCGTCTGTAGGATTTGTAAGCTCATCATTTAAAAGCTCCATCTGCTCTGCAAGCTCAGACTTGTCATGAAACTCAACCCTGAAAAGCATCTTAAAAACGTTTTCTCTTATCTTGCTTCTTGTCATTTAAATTCCTCTCGTGAATAGTATTTTATATAAATTAAGGATGTCTGTACGACATCCTTAATTATACTACATTTGTGATCATTTAAAAAGAACTATTTAATTCTCTCCCATATCAACACTTGCTATACGAACATTGATAGTAGCCACAGAAAGCCCTGTCATTGTCTCAATTGCAGACTTAACCTTCTCCTGTACCTTTGTAGAAACCTCAGGGATGCTGTATCCATAAGCAATATTGAGTGCTACATCAACCACTACCTCATTGTCTGCTATCTCAATCTGAATTCCCTTTGAGAGATTCTTCATACCGAGCCTGCTGACAATCTCGTTTGTGATATTGCCTGCCATGGAGCTTACTCCCTCAACCTCAGTGGCAGCAAGACCTGCTATGATAGCTACAACCTCATCTGCTACCTTGATCTCGCCAGACTCATCTGATTTGATATTTATTGTGTTTCTATTCTCTGCCATGTCCATGTTCCTCCTTAACCGGCTATACGGTCTGTCCCTTTGCCACGTAAACCTGGAATGAGTCATTTCCCGTAAGTGATCTATTTCTTGATACGCGAACATTCTTGTCTGTGATCACGTACTCCAGATTGGCGCCATCCTCAATTACCGTATCCTGTAGCAGGATGCAGTTCTTGACCTTTGCATTCTTTCCTATCTTGACGCCTCTTGATAGGATGCTGTTTTCCACGGTACCCTCGATGACACAGCCATCAGCAACCATGACATTCTTGCTTTTGAGCCATTTATGTATCTTGTAGGGTTATCATCCTGATCTTTGTATAGATAGAATTGCCACTCTTAAACAATGCTTCCCTGTTATCCTCATCAAGGAGCTTCATATTCTCCTCGAAATAGCTCTTCATATCTGTAATCTGTGAAGCATAGCCTGTGTACTCATATGCCTGGATATTGAGTGAATCAGTGTTTGTAGCCATCAGATCCCTTGTAAAATAAGAATAACCATGTACAAAAGCGTCATCCACTATTCTAATGAGCTTCTCCTTCTCCATGATATAGATATTCATGCCAAGTTTACCTTGCCCATATCCCTGTCATTGATATATATCTTTTTGATACGTCCATCATCTATATCAAATGTATAGTACATCTCATCATTGTTGCCGTTTGGTCTTAAGAATACCTTCGGTACCTCCTGCTTGCGGTACATTGCAGTGATATCAGCCCCTGTGTTCTTATGTGCCTCAATCAGCTCCCTGAAATCAAATTGAATACATATGGTGCAGTCAGCATGATAACATACTTCTGAGTGCACTTTCTCAGATAGCCCTTAAGGCTTTCGATTGCCTCAACACGGCCCTCATACACCTTAATCTGCTTCTGTGCATAAGGCGGAACTATATTGATACCACCATTTTTTCTTGCAAGATCAAACTCCTGACCCGAGCCCAGGTGATCCATCAGAGAGTGATAGTTCTTCTTAACTATGAGAGATATATTGTCGATTCCGCTATGTACCATGCTTGAAATCAGGAAATCGCAGAGTCTGTAACGACCTGCAAACGGAATGGAAGCCATAAGTCTCTCGGATACCATCTCAGGAATGAGGGCATCGTAGCTGTTTGCAAAAATAACGGCCAAAGCCTCTTCGTTGTTCATGTTTAGCATTGTTCCTGGCCCTCCTCAACATCATTATATACCATTGCCTTTGGTCCTATAACCGCTCTGTCGCCAATTGTAACTCCCGGTGCAATTGTAGCAACATCACCTGTCACGTCCTCCGCCGGCTTTTCTCCAATAACTGCATCACAGCCTACTGTAACACCCTCTGCAACTATACAGTGTGTGACCTTAGCGCCTCTTTTTATCACAGTATCACCCATGACAACTGCATCCTCTACCACAGCGCCCTCTTCTACGATGACACCGCCAAAAAGAATTGAATGCTTTACTGTGCCCTTCACTACACAGCCATCGGTAATCATAGAGTCTGTAACCTCTGCGTTGTTGCCAATGAAATGTCCTGTATGGCCACTGTTACGGCTGTATATCTTCCAGTTCTCATCAAACAGGTTGATACCGCTGTGCTCAGGATCAAGCACCTCCATGTTTGCCTCCCAGAGTGCAGGTATTGTTCCTACATCCTTCCAGTAGCCGTTAAAGTGATAAGCATACATCCTGCGGCCATCCCTCAAAAGGTTTGGAATGATATTGTTACCGAAATCATTCTCTGAATCCGGATCATTTTCATCCTCGATAAGATACTTCTTAAGTATATCCCAATTGAAGATATAAATACCCATGGATGCAAGATTAGACTTAGGATTCTTTGGTTTCTCCTGAAACTCTGTGATCTTGTCGTCATCATCTGCTACCATGAGACCGAAACGTGATGCATCCTCCCATGGAACCTCCATAACCGCTACAGAAAACTCAGCATTTTTCTCCTTATGAAACTTAAGGAAATCGCTGTAGTCCTGCTTACAAATCTGATCTCCTGAAAGTATGATAACATACTCAGGATCATATCTCTCGATAAATGCAATATTCTGATAAATCGCATTGGCTGTTCCCTTGTACCAGTCTGAGCCTGAAGCCTTCTGATACGGTGGCAGTACATGCACTCCTCCATATAATCTGTCAAGATCCCATGGCTGTCCATTTCCTATGTACTCATTCAAAACAAACGGCTGGTACTGTGTCAATATACCAACTGTATCTATACCTGAATTAACACAATTAGAAAGTGGAAAATCAATAATTCTGTATTTGCCTCCAAACGGAACTGCCGGCTTTGCAAGTTTCTGCGTCAGTGCATAAAGTCTGGAGCCCTGACCACCGGCAAGAAGCATCGCAACTAGCTCTTTTGCCATATTAAAATCCCCCTTGTTTAATTTTATTAAATTTTTGTTAGCTTTTGCAATTATTTTGGTTTTTTATAATGGTTTATAGTTATATTTTACCACACTTTGGCATTTATGCAATTCAAAATTAACTAAAAAATACTATAATTTTTGTCATTATTTTCCAATTATCTCGCGGTTGTTTATGAACTCGTACGGCACTTCCTGGTACACATAGTAGTTAAGCCAGTTGGAATAAAGTATATTGCCGTGCGACCGCCACTGTAAAAGCGGCTTTTGTGTATCATCATTATCCGGATAGTAGTTCACCGGCATATCTATATAAAGTCCCTTTTTCTTATCCCTCTCGTACTCATTGTGAAGAGTATATCTGTCATACTCAGGATGTCCCATCACAAAAATCTTTTACCGTCCTGATCCATCAGAAGGAATACTCCGGCATCATCCGACTCCGCAAGTATGGTAAGCTCCTGATGCTTTAATATATCCTCCTTTAAGACCTCGGTATGCCTTGAGTGCGGTGCGTAAAACACGTCATCGAAGCCTCTGACAAGTGGGATTTTTCTGTTCTTTACACGGTGCGCATACACACCGAACTTCTTCTTCGGAAGCACACGCTTTGGTATGCCGTAGTGATAATATAATCCTGCCTGTGCACCCCAGCACAGATGAAGTGTGGAGAAAGCATGTGTCTTGCTCCACTCCATTATACTGCATATCTCATCCCAGTAGTCTACCTCCTCGTATTCCATAAGCTCAACCGGTGCCCCTGTGATTATCATGCCGTCAAAGTATCTGTCCTTTATATCATCAAAGGTCTCGTAAAATTTGTTCAGATGACTGAGTGATGTGTGAGTGGCCTCGTGAGTAGATGTGGTCACAAACGTTACATTGACCTGTATAGGGGTATTTGACAGCGAGCGCAGTATCTGAAGCTCTGTGTCCTCCTTTAATGGCATGAGATTTACAATCGCAATCTCCAGCTGTCTGATGTTCTGATGTGATGCCCTGTTTTCGTCCATCACAAATATATTTTCTCTCTCAAGTATTTCCTTTACAGGTAAATCATTTTGTGTCTTTATAGGCATTTTGTAACCTCTTTTCTAACGCCCAAACATCTCTATAAATGTATCCTCCGAGATGATAGGTATTCCTAATTCTTTTGCTTTTTTATTTTTGATGAAGTAGATTCAGTGTCGTTGTTTACCAGATAGTCTGTCTTTTTTGACACGCTTCCTGTCACCTTGCCGCCCTGTGACTCCACATAGGCCTTAAACTCGCTTCTGTTGGCAAAATCATGCACATCGCCTGTGATAACAAAGGTCTTGCCGTTTAAGCTTCCCTCCGACATATCCTTTATATCGACCTTTTCTATGTCAAGCTCCTTAATCAGTGCTTCAAACATCGCGCTGTTTTTTGATTTGCATACCATTCAAGTATGGAGCCTGACTTTTCCTGGCCTATGCGTCTATATCCACAAAATCTGTGGCATTTCTCATTCTGTCCGCGAAGCCATCAAAGCCTATTGCGTTGACAATCTTCTTGCCTGCATCGGTACCTATAAGAGGTATACAGAGTGCAAATATCAGATTGACCGGGTGGACATGTCTGCTTTTTTCGATGGCAGCCTGCATATTCATGCATGATTTTTCTCCAAAGCCTTCCATGCTGCTTATCTTATCAAAATGCTCTGGCAGATGGTATATGTCAGGGAACTGTTTTATGAATCCCTCATTTATAAATTTTAGCATTGTCTGTACCGAAAGTCCATCTATATCCATTCCGCTTTTGCTGACAAATCTTGAAAACTTTTTGACATTCTTGGCTGTACAGTCAGGGTTTGTGCAATGCAGCGTCTTCACACCGCTGTTTTTGCTGACAAATATGCGTGTCGGATGATGGCACACCGGACATTCCTTCGGTATCTCAACTGCTCCCACCGCATCCTTTACAGCTATGCATTTTGGAATAATCTTGTTGGCTTTTATCACGGAAAGGGTACACTCTTTTCCCACTCCAAGCCTTTCTATTTCAGTCAGATTACAAAGCGAAGCTCTCGAAACCGTCGTGCCCTCTATCTGCACCGGCTCAAAAACAGCCACCGGCGATATTGTCGAAACCGCACACGACCATTCAATATAACGAAGCCTTGTATCTACAGCCTCATCCTGCCACTTGAAAGCAAAGCCGGCTCTCGTAGCATGATGCCCTGTGACGCTTCCGCCTGCAGCGTAGGCAGTGTCATCATAGCATATGACAAGTCCGTCCACAGGCACATCCATCCTGCCACTCTCGACATCCCTTGTCCAGCGTTTTACAGCCTCCTCAAGGCCTGCCGCATCAGTTGCCTCCCTTTTGACAACATTGAATTTCATATCACTAAGATAGCTCATTCTATCCCCCCATGATATGATATCATCATCTATATGCACGAGTGTAAACGCATAAAACACTACATGTCTGCGCTTCACCTCTTCCACATCATCGAGATTTAATGTACCGGATGCAAGGTTCCTTGGATTGGCATATTTCTCATCATCGTCCTCGATTGTATCATTTAACAGCTTAAAATCCGTGTAGGAAATTGTCGCTTCCCCTCTTACAACCATATGTCCCTTGTATGGTATCTCCTTTGGGAAGCCGCTTATGGCATCCTGCAAAAGGTGATGTTACTTCCTACAGTTCCATTTCCTCTCGTCAGTATTTTCACAAGCCTGCCACCGTCATATGTGAGCACGAGTGTCAGTCCGTCAAGCTTCCATGAAAGCCAGATTGGCATATCACCTGCCCATTTCTTAAGCTCCTCAATGCTCTTTGTCTTGGCAAGTGAAAGTGCCGGATACTCATGCGGCTCACGATTTCCAGCCTCTGCCTCATAGCCTGCATTCTGTGTCGGACTGTCATGGCGGATATATCCTGTCTCTTTTTCAAGCTGTGTAAGCTCATCAAACATTGCATCCCACTCGTAGTTTGGCATTATTTCATCTGCGCCGTTGTAGTAAGCTTTTGACGCGCGGTTAAGACTTTCAACAAGCTCATCTATCTTATCTTTTATTTTGTTATTCTCCATGCTGTAATAATCCCCTGTCTGCTTTACTTTGCTCTTCTATCCTGATATTTCTTATCCGTATGTTTCTTATCCGTATATTTCTTATCAGAATGATCCTTATTCGTATCAGGTATAACCGGCTGATTCGAGGAATCCGCAATCAGTCTTTTGAGCCCCTTGTATTCAAGTGGTGTCACCGCCCTGTACTTTCCTCTTGGCAGGTCACCAAGCTCAATATTCATGATTCTCACTCTCTCAAGCTTAACCACACGGTAGCCAAAGTATTCACACATCCGTCTTATCTGTCTGTTGTAGCCCTGTGTCAGAATAATCTTAAACTGCTTTGAGGACAGCTTTTTCACATGGCACTTTCTGGTTGTCACACCAAGCTCTACAAGCGGTACACCTCCTGCGAGCCCTCTTATGAAGCTGTCAGATATTGTTTTGTTTACTGTGACAATATACTCTTTTTCGTGTCTGTTGCCGGAGCGCATCATCTTATTTACTATCTCGCCATTGTTGGTCAGAAGTAAAAGTCCCTCTGAATCCTTATCCAGCCTGCCAATTGGATAAATGCGCTTTGGGTAATTAAGATAATCTATCACGTTGTTTTTTTCCCTTTTTTCTGCTGTGCAGACTATGCCGGCCGGCTTATTGAGGGCAATCAGTATCATCTCTTCTTCCTTTGATACTACCTGTCCATTATATGTGACAGTCTGTCCCTTTAGAACTCTGTCACCTGTCTTTGCTGTCACGCCGTCTATTCCTACTTTGCCGGCTTCTATCTGCCTGTCTGCCTCACGCCTTGAGCACACGCCCGCTTCACTGAGGAATTTATTTATTCTTACACCATTTTCTTCCATACCATATCCTCTTTTTAGATTGCTTTATCCGATATACATAAACCAAACAGCAGCCTTTTCTACTCTTTACAGCAGCCATTTGCCATGTAGATTAAAACACGGAGACCTTTAAGCCTCCGTGTTGCTTCCTATGATTGTATGCACATCTGTTACTTTGTATTGCTTTTACTGTCCTACTGTCTGGAGATTCTCTGTCTTGATATAAGCTCTGCCATTTGTTCCGGCGCTGTAGGATACTATAGTCCAGTCGCCCTCTGTGCCATATGCTGTAAGTGTTACCTGTTCCTTTAAGAGACCAAGCTCCTTTGCATCTGTGCTTGCACCGTCACGCACCTTTACAACATCCTTTGTCACTACCTGATACTCAGCCGGTGCCTGTGGCTGCTCAGCTGTCTGCTGATTGGCTGCATTTGTATCCGTGGTCTGTTGGTCTGTGGTCTGTCCTGCGTTAGCATCCGTGGTCTGCTGGTCTGTGGTCTGTCCGGCATTTGCATCTGTAGTCTGCTGGTCTGCAGTCTGGCCCGCATTTGCATCCGTGGTCTGCTGGTCACCACTTTGTGATGCATCATCTGCCTGCTGTGTATCTGCCTCTGTAGTCTGTGTGTCTGCATCAGACTTCTTTAAATTGGCAATGCCTGACGATGTGTACCACTGCTTTATAGCACCTGTGAGTGTTGTCTCAAGCATAGTCTTTAAATTGGCATCAGAACCGACCGCTGCTCATATGCCTTTTGTACCTCCTCATGCAGGTCTGCAAACTCAGATGAAGCAGTATACTTAGAAATAAGCTCCATAATATCGTCATCGAGTTCATTCTCGCAGTATGTTCTGTTGAAATTACTGTATACATTGTTTATAAAGAGCTTTCCATCCTTACCTGTCTCTATATAAAAGAAGTCAAGTGTAGGTGCCTGTGTATCAACTCCCGTAAACTTTATGCTGTTTTTAACAGACACAAAGTATGTTCCCTTTTTCAAGCCATTCTTGGTGTAAGGTGTGATGTCATTGACTGACTCATAGTACTGGCTGACAACACCAATATAGCTCTTCTCGTTGTCGCTCATAGGTGTCGCAAGCTTGCCAAGGGTATCAAGGTCATCACCCACGTATGCCTTGTAATAATCAGCAAGTAATGTGCTGATATCGTCCTTGGCGTCATTTGTGTAATCCTTTTCAAACTCAAAATCCTTCACCGAAATCTCTGTCTGTGATCCGGCTTCAGTATTGGATTGTCTGTCATTATTGCCTCCTGCGACAACTACTATAAGTATAAGTATGAGTCCTACAAGTACACCTGCCACTCCAACGTATTTTTTATTTTCTGCACAAAATTGCTTTATATTATCCAATGTTTCCTTGTTAAAAAAGTCCTTCATATGGTTCCTCCATTAACCCAACATATCAAAATCAAAGTATGTGACCGACGCGAATCGAACGCGCACTCGCCGGAGTCGGAGTCCGGAATTTATCCATTAAACTACGGTCACAAAAAAGTTACCAACTATTTATATCACATCTTTTACTTTTTTTCAATGTTACTTTTTTCTTATTATATTCTTTTAGTGTTTTATTATAACTTTTTTATGCATACTATTATAATTGATAAAAATTTGACAATATATTTCATTTATCTTATTATTTAACTGTTTGGGCATTATATATTGGAAATTTTTTCCGATATGCCATAAAAATATACCATTTTAATTAATACAATTACTATTTATATAAGGAGCAGTATTATGAGTTTCACATTTTTAAACCAGCTTCCAACTCCTGCACAGATTAAGGAGGAATATCCTCTGTCAAAGGAGCTTACCGAGCTTAAAGCGAAGCGCGATGCAATGATTTCAGATGTTATCTGCGGAAAAGATGATAGATTTCTCGTCATTATCGGACCTTGTTCAGCCGACAACGAGGATTCAGTCTGTGACTATGTCAGCCGTCTGACAAAGATTCAGGAGGATGTAAAGGACCGCGTAATCATCATCCCTCGTGTATATACAAACAAACCAAGAACAACCGGCGAGGGCTACAAGGGAATTGCCTCACAGCCTGACCCTGAGAAGGCTCCTGACATGGTTGAGGTCTTATCGCCATGAGAAAAATGCACATCCGTGCCATCGCAGAAAGTGGACTCACCTGTGCAGATGAGATGCTTTACCCTGAGAACTGGGGCTATGTTGAGGATCTTCTCTCATATGTGGCAATCGGCGCTCGTTCTGTTGAGGATCAGCAGCATCGTCTCACCGTCAGCGGCTTCGATGTGGCCAGCGGCATGAAAAACCCTACAAGCGGTGATTTTTCCGTCATGCTCAATTCTGTTTACGCAGCACAGCACCCACATCATTTTGTTTACAGAGGCTATGAGGTTGAGACATCAGGAAATCCTCTGACTCACGTTGTTTTAAGAGGTGCTGTCAGCAAGCATGGCAACACTACAACAAACTACCATTACGAGGACTTAATCCGTCTACACGAAATGTACGACAAGATGGACGTTGTCAACCAGGCGGCTATCATGATACCAACCATTCCAACTCCGGAAAGAAGTTCAAGGAGCAGATTCGTATCGCCAAGGAAGTTATGCACAACAGACAGCTTTCCTCTGATATCAAATCACTTGTCAAGGGTCTTATGATTGAGAGCTATATTGAGGAGGGCAGCCAGAAGATTGGTGAGCATGTCTACGGAAAATCCATCACCGATCCATGTCTAGGATGGGAGGATTCAAAGAAGCTTATCTACGACATTGCAGAAATGAATTCTTAAACCACAAATTATACACACATTTTTTTACAAAACACAAGCCACAGGAGTATATATCCTGTGGCTTGCATTATTTTGTCGGTTTATTATTTAATCATATTACTATAAGCAAGAACTGCACTGACTGTTTTGGAATCCTGGATTTTCCCGGCATAAATCATGTCGCACAGCTCCTTTAGGGTGTATATTTCTACATCGATTGACTCGGCATCATCTAGATGCTGCTTGCCCTTTTTCAGGTTTTTGGCAAGATAGACATCTACTTCTTCGTCGCAAAAGGCAACTGTTGTGCGAAGTGAAAGTAAAAACGAGATATCATCAGAGCTGTAGCCCGTCTCCTCCTTAAGCTCCCTTTCTGCACACAGTCTGGTATCTTCTCCCACAAAGTCTCTGCAGCCGGCCGGAATCTCTATTGTCTCTCTCTCGAGAGCATTTCTATACTGACGCACCATGATTATCCTGCCGTCATCAAGCACCGGAAGCACTGCCGCAGCGCCCTTTCTGTGTGAGACAAAATCCCATTCCTCAGTCTTACCGTTTGCAAACTGCATTGTATCCTTGTATATATCGAGTATTGAACCCTTATATACAAGCTCTCTTTTTTGCCGTTTCATTTCATCAATCATTTTTCCTGTTTACCTTCTAAATAATTTAAATTCAGAGTTACCGTTTTGATTAGAAATCCACCTCTGTATCATAATAGCAGCATTTGAGAAGCTTCTCCATCTCCTCCTGGCTTGGCTGGCGAGGATTTGAGCCTGTACAAGCATCAAGGATAGCATTTGCAGCAATCTCAGGAAGTCTCTCAAGGAATACCTCCTCCGGTACAAAGCCCTGCTCTGTTGGATAGCTGTCTGCTCCATAATTCTTGATGCAGTGTGGGATATTCAGATCATCATTCATGCCACGTAAGTATTTGATAAGAAGCTCAACCTTCTCATCAAGTGTCTCTCCACCCAGTTTCATGAAATCTGCTATTACGCCATAGCGTTCCTTCGCTGTCTCATCCTTTGCATTAAAAGCAATAACCTTTGGCAGATACATGGCATTGGCTGCTCCGTGGATGATATGTGCACCATAATCTGCAAAAGCTGCGCCTGTCTTGTGTGCCATGGAATGAACTATTCCAAGTAGTGCGTTGGAGAATGCCATTCCTGCCAGACACTGCGCATTGTGCATCGCATCTCTCTTTGCCATATCACCATTGTATGAATCAATCAGGTCATGCTGTATCATCTCTATTGCATGGAGTGCAAGTGGATCTGTAAAGTCACTGTTGGCTGTTGATACATATGCCTCGATAGCATGTGTCATAGCATCCATTCCTGTGTGTGCAACAAGCTTCTGTGGCATTGTCTCTGCAAGCTCAGGGTCTACGATTGCAACATCAGGTGTTATCTCAAAGTCTGCGATTGGATACTTGATACCCTTCTCATAATCTGTGATGATTGAGAACGCAGTAACCTCTGTTGCTGTGCCTGATGTGGATGAAATAGCACAGAAATGTGCTTTCTTTCTAAGCTTAGGAATACCAAATACCTTGCACATATCCTCAAATGTGATATCCGGATACTCGTACTTAATCCACATAGCCTTAGCTGCATCTATAGGTGAGCCACCACCAATTGCTACAATCCAGTCCGGTTCAAACTCAGCCATGGCAGCCGCACCTTTCATGACTGTCTCAACTGACGGATCCGGCTCAATTCCCTCAAAAAGCTTTACCTCCATACCTGCTTCCTTCAAATAAGCCTCGGCTTTGTCTAAAAGCCAAATCTCTTCATTGAGCCTCCGCCCACACAGATAATAGCCTTCTTTCCCTCAAAGCTCTTTAATGCCTCAAGCGCACCTTTTCCGTGATATAAATCTCTTGGTAATGTAAATCTCTGCATTGTAAAACCTCCATATGATATTTTTTATATAGTTTCTCCCTTGTAATATTTATAAATATTGCAGCCATCAAATACTTAATAGTTGCTAAATATTACACTTACCATTTTATAACATTTTACTAATTTTGTCACGTACCATTATCTGTTTTTGTGAATACAGGATATCTTATACATATATTTTTATGCAATATATACAAATTTCTTTAGTAGTAATGAACAGTTACCGATAATTTATTTCATACCATAAGCACAACATTGTAAAAATCGACTGCATTTACGTTTTTATTTTTGCAAAAAAGAAAAGGCTTCATACGAAGCCTTTTCAAATGTACATGTTATTATGTCAAACCGACAATACGCTAATGCTCTACTTTGCGTAATCCACTATACGTGACTCACGTATTACATTAACCTTTATCTGACCCGGATACTCTAACTCAGACTCAATCTGCTTAGATATGTCTCTGGCCATGATAACCATGTCGGCGTCGCTGACCTGCTCAGGAACTACCATAATACGAATCTCTCTACCTGCCTGAATAGCAAAAGATTTCTCTACCCCTTTATAACCATTTGTAATGTCCTCTAACTGCTGAAGACGATTTGAATATGTCTCCAAAGTCTCTCTTCTTGCACCCGGACGTGCCGCACTGATTGTATCAGCTGCCTGCACGAGACATGCAATAAGTGACTCCGGTTCAACATCACCGTGATGTGATTCTACTGCATTAATCACTAGTGGTGACTCTTTGTATTTCTTACATAATTCGGCACCGAGCTGGATGTGTGAACCCTCCATCTCGTGATCTACTGCCTTACCTATATCATGTAATAAGCCTGCACGCTTTGCCATTCTGACATCCTCGCCAATTTCAGCAGCCAGTAAGCCAGCCAGCTGTGCAACCTCGATAGAATGCTTTAACGCATTCTGACCGTAGCTTGTTCTAAACTTCATCTTTCCAAGAAGACGCACAAGCTCCGGGTGAATACCATGTATGCCCACCGTCAAGTGTGGCAGCCTCACCCTCTTCACGAATCATATTATCGACTTCTTTTTGAGCCTTCTCAACCATCTCCTCTATACGGGCCGGATGGATTCTTCCGTCAACAATAAGCTTCTCAAGAGCTATTCTTGCAACCTCTCTTCTAATTGGATCAAAGCTTGACAAGATAACTGCCTCAGGTGTGTCATCTATAATCAGATCTACACCTGTCATAGTCTCGAGAGTACGGATATTACGTCCCTCTCTTCCTATGATACGTCCCTTCATCTCATCATTCGGAAGCGATACTACTGAAATAGTAGTCTCAGACACATGGTCTGCTGCACATTTCTGAATAGCTGTAACCACGTAATCCTTAGCCTTACGGTTTGCCTCTTCCTTTGCTTTGTTTCCATTTCCTTAATCATTTTTGCAGTATCAAGTTTTACATCTTCTTCAATGGTCTTTAAGAGATATTCTTTAGCTTGCTCGGAGGTTAATCCAGAGATTCTTTCAAGTTCCTGTAAACGCTGCTCGTTAAGCTTTGATATTTCAATCTTCTGCTTCTTGAGTTCCTCTTCCTTAACTGCAAATCCGGCTTCACGCTTCTCGATAGCTTCAAGCTTCTTGTCGACATTTTCTTCCTTCTGAACGATACGACGCTCATTACGGGAAATCTCGTTTCTACGCTCTTTGATTTCCTTATCCAGATCATTCTTAGCCTTAATAGACTCTTCCTTGATCTCAAGCATAGACTCGCGCTTCTTTTCCTCCGCAGTCTTTACAGCCTCATCAATGATTCCTCTTGCCTTCTCCTCAGCATTTCCTATCTTGGAGTTAGCAGATTTCTTCTGATATGAAGCGGCTGCAAACCATACAACCAATGCAGTAATAATAATAGAAACTACAGCAGTAATGATATACGGTAGCATTACAGGAGCACCTCCTTTATTAAATTTTCATTGTATTTCACAAATTACAACAATTAAATTCTATACTTTTTGGTGCAAATTGTCAAGGTAATTGTGACCTCATTGCTGAAAGAATCTGGCTGCTCTTAAAGCCCCTGCGCATAAGAAACTGATATATCCTGCGAAACTCCTTTTCATCACAGTTGTCAGGATCATAGTGTTTCTTTTCAAGCAGCTTTGCTATATGTTTCTCTTCATCAGCAGTGTATTCGCTGTCTATGGCACAATTTATATCATCTCTGCCTATGCCCTTTGTCATAAGCTTCTGCTCCAGCTGCCTGCGGCTTAAGCTGTCCTGATGATATCTGACATATGTGGAAGCAAATCTGTAATCATCAAGATAATGAAAGCTCTTGACATAATCTATTGCTGCATCCACACAGCAATCCGGATATCCGCCCTGTGTGAGCTTTTCCCTGAGCTTTCTTTCACTCCTGTCCATCTGTTCAAGCAGATGCAGTGCTCTCTTTTTGGCTCTCTTTCCTACCACCTCAGTTATAAGCTTTTCGTAATCCGCTTCACTGATAAAGGCTCCCTCCATAATAGAGTACCGCACGGCCTCTGTACGGTACAGCACACATGTCGTGCCATTATCAAAGGTCGTGCGGTATTTGCCTTTACCAATATTCTCATATCCGGTAATCTCTATCATATATAACCCTGCTCACTTATTATTCTTCTGCTTCAGGCTTTTCAGAGTCTTCCTGTACTGCAGCATCTTCATCATCAGGCTGTGTAAAGTAAAAATCCCTTACCTTTGCCTCAAGCATATCAAAAAATGCCGGATTCTCATGGATATAAGTCTTTGCATTCTCACGACCCTGTCCTATCTTGTCTCCCTCGTATGCGTACCATGCACCGGATTTGTTGACAATGCCTGCATTTACTGCAAGATCAAGCACATCTCCTTCTCTTGAGATACCCTGTCCAAACATGATATCAAACTCTGCCTCCCTAAAAGGAGGAGCTATTTTATTCTTAACAACCTTTACGCGGACATGGTTGCCGACTATCTCACCGCCCTGCTTGAGCGACTCAGTTCTTCTGACATCAAGACGCACTGATGAATAGAACTTTAATGCCCTTCCACCTGTGGTAGTCTCAGGATTTCCAAACATCACACCTACCTTCTCACGAAGCTGATTGATGAATATAACGATACAATTTGACTTGCTGATAACTGCCGTGAGCTTACGGAGTGCCTGGCTCATAAGTCTCGCCTGAAGACCCACATGGGAATCACCCATATCTCCGTCAATCTCGGCCTTTGGTACGAGTGCCGCAACGGAATCGACAACTACGATATCCACAGCGCCGGAACGCACCATGGTCTCTGTTATCTCAAGTGCCTGCTCACCACAGTCCGGCTGTGAAATATAGAGATTGTCAATATCAACACCTATATTTCTGGCATATACAGGGTCAAGCGCATGCTCTGCATCTATAAAGCCTGCGATGCCGCCTCGCTTCTGTACCTCTGCAACACAGTGGAGTGCAACCGTTGTCTTACCTGATGACTCCGGTCCGTACACCTCAATAATCCTGCCCTTTGGAAGGCCTCCGAGTCCTAATGCAATATCAAGCTTAATGAGCCTGTAGGTACTGTCTCTACATTCATATTGGCTGAGTTGTCGCCAAGCTTCATGACAGAGCCTTTCCGTATTGTTTCTCAATCTGCGCGATGGCAGCGTCTAATGCTTTTAATTTATCTTCCTTTGCCATAATAATCTCCTATTCTCTCGCGAACAAACGTTCGTTCTGCTATTATAATAATACACTTCTATTCAATTGTCAACAAATAAATTGGAATAATTACAGAATCATATAGCTGCCCGTGATGCTGTTTGTGCCTCACGCTATACTCTAAAACAGCTATAGCTAAAATACTCAAAAATATACAAATAAAACATAATTAAAAAGACAGTTGCTTTCACAACTGTCTTCATTATACACATAATCTCTCTCTAACGTCAAGTCCAAATTCAACCTTGAAATCCTTACCTAGTTTCTTCCAAACTCAGTAAGCACGAGTCCGTCATTTCTATCGAGTGTCATGCCGATGCTCCACTCATTGATGAACAGAAGAAGCGGATTGCCCTTCATGTCGACAACCTTCTTCATATCGCTTGTTCCGTTAATTGTATCTACATTGACCTCATCCTTGTTCTCAATCCATCTGATATGCTCATATGGCAGATTCTCCAGTCTGATCTGCACATTGTACTCATTTTCAAGTCTGAATTTAAGCACGTCAAACTGAAGCACACCGACCACGCCGACTATGATTTCTTCCATGCCGCCCTTGTACTCCTGGAACATCTGGATAGCACCCTCCTGCGCTATCTGTGTGACACCCTTTACAAACTGCTTTCTCTTCATGGAATCAACAAGTGATACCCTCGCAAAATGCTCAGGTGCAAATGTCGGGATGCCCTCAAACTCAATTTATCCTTTGCTGTCGTGAGCGTATCTCCTATAGAGTATACGCCCGGGTCAAACACACCTATGATGTCGCCCGCATATGCCTTGTCCACTATTTTTCTCTCATCTGCCATCATCTGCTGCGGCTGTGAAAGCTTTAGGCTCTTGCCTCCCTGCACATGGTATACCTCCATGCCGGCTGTAAACTGTCCGGAGCAGATTCGCATAAATGCTATTCTGTCCCTGTGATTTTTATTCATGTTGGCCTGAATCTTGAATACAAATGCAGAAAAATCCTCTGAAAAAGGATCAATCATACCGATGTCAGATTGTCTTGCTGTCGGTGCATATGTCATCTTAAGGAAATGCTGTAAAAATGTCTCAACACCAAAGTTTGTAAGAGCAGAGCCGAAAAATACAGGTGAAAGCTCTCCCTTTGTGACAAGCTCCATATCAAAATCGGCACTGGCGCCATCCAGCAGCTCAATCTCATCCATGAGCTGACTTTTAAATTCCTCTCCGATCTCATCGGAAAGAGCCGGATCATCTATATGAATAATCTTCTCCGAGCCCTCCTTTGTACCCTTTAAGGTATCTGCAAAGGTCATGACCTCCTTGCTGTTTCTGTCATACACACCCTTAAACTGCTTTCCTGACCTATCGGCCAGTTGATAGGACATGTCGCGATGCCCAGCTCTTTTTCGATGTCATCGAGAAGCTCAAACGTATCGTTGGCATCACGGTCCATCTTGTTTATGAATGTAAAAATCGGGATATGTCTCATGACACAGACCTTAAAGAGCTTTCTGGTCTGTGCCTCAACACCCTTGCTCGCATCAATTACCATGACTGCCGAATCGGCTGCCATAAGTGTACGGTATGTGTCCTCTGAGAAATCCTGGTGTCCCGGTGTATCAAGAATATTGATGCAATATCCGTCATAATTAAACTGTAATACAGATGAAGTAACCGAAATACCTCTCTGCTTTTCTATCTCCATCCAGTCTGAAACAGCATGCTTTGCCGTAGCCTTTCCCTTTACCGAACCGGCCTGGTTTATTGCCCCTCCGTACAAAAGAAACTTCTCTGTCAGAGTAGTCTTTCCTGCATCCGGATGGGAAATTATTGCAAATGTTCTTCTTTTTTCTATTTCCTGTCTTAAGTTATCCACTGATATTTCCTCCAAACAAAATCAGAGTATAGTATAGCTTAAAACGGTTCCCATTTCAAGACACTAAAAATTTATGTATCAGTCCATCGTCGATATGACAATATTTGATGCCCCGATATTTGTCTTGCGCTTGATAATGTCCTCTATCTGAGCTCTCTTTTCATCAGTCACATCTTCCTTTCCCACAATCACATCACAGCATTCATCACTGAGACTTACCACAGCATTCTTAAAGCCCTTTGCCTCCAGCATCATCTGGGCATCCTCCTCCATCTGTGCATTTTCTGTCAGCTTCACCATGGCATCGACCGCGCTCTTCTTCTCTGCCTCTGACACTCCTGCATCATCGATAATCTTCTGCAGAGCCTCCTTGTTCTTTGAGCGCACCTGCTCGCGTCCCAGCTTCACCTGTGCCACACACTCCTCGCTCTCTGTGGATGCACTTGTCAGTACCGTTTCGCCGGCATTTAATATTTCCTCTGTCGAGTCTGTCTCAAGCGCAACCTCATCTGATGCCTGTGTATCCTCACATTCCTTAGACTCCTTTGTATCTGCCTTTCCATTTACAGCTTCGATTTCAGTGGAAAGCACATCCTTTGCATTCATAAAGGTATCCCTGTTATCGTAGCTTATGTAACCGACCACTGCCAAAAGAAGTGCAAGTGTCGTAATAATTATCTGATTCTTATGGCTGCCTTTCTTCACTTTTATTCCTCCCTGGATATCATTTTTGCTATTTTTATTTTATGCATGGGCACATCAAATAATGCAGAAACCGCATTAGAAATATCGTTGTTTACCTGTGGGTTTCCTCCGCCCTGCGCTACCACAAGCACTCCTGAAACAGTCGGTTTGTCCGTACTTGTGACATAAGGTACGCTTGTATCCTCGTCATCGTATATGACCGTAGTCTTTTCAATGCTCTCCGAGGTCTCCTTAGTATCCTTATCCACTATCCTTGTACCATCGTCTGACAGCGTAATCATCACAGATACCTCACCCACACCGTCCATCCTTTCAAGAATACCCTCAAGCTTTTTTTCAAGCAGCTTCTCATATTCTTCATCATCGCAGGTGCTTTCACTTACTGACTTAGCTTTAGCTTTCTTTTGTGATTCACTATAGGTCTTTTTATCCTCTTTTACCGGAAGCACCACAATAAGAAGCAGCACTCCAACAAGTAAAATCACTATGTAGTCAGTTTTCTTCAGCTTCGAAAGCCGTAAACAAATCTGTCGTATCCTCGTCATATTCATACGAAATCCCCTCTATTTTCTTTGTGAGCTCAGCAAATCTCATGTCATATTCATACCCTGCCGCAAGAGGCTTTAGAATAATGACCGCCAAAAACACCCCAAGCATAAACCTAAAGTACCTCCTGTACTGCTCCTTTGGCGTTAAATATGTCATTACCATGAAAAAAAACGCCAGATACAAATAACTCTTCATGCCCTATCAACCTCCCATAAAGCTTGTAGATGCACATACTATCGCAATCACTATAAAAACAATATAGATGCATCTCTTATCACGATATAATACAGATTTCCAGCCCTGGCAACGGCTTCTATGCCCTCCACAATCCTGTTGTCTGAAACCGGCTGCAGCGCAGCGGAAAGCAATCTGTACATCAGCGAAAAGATTAGTGTTTTTACAAGCGGGGTCAGCACAATGAAAAAAAGCACGATAATCGCCGCCATACCAACACTGTTTTTTATGAGCATCGCACAGCCAAGCATAATTTCACCTGCACCCTGCCCAAGCCTCCCCACACCCGGTATCGCCTGAAAGCTTTTTAAGATAAGACTTTCCGATATTTTGTCCTTTGCGGGAGCAATCATGCCTGGACTATTCCTATTCCTGCCACTATCTTTATGGATGCCTTCATTATTTTTGTAACTGCTGATTCAATAAACTCTGCAAGCTTTTCAAGCTTCTTTTCACTTGATACGTGATTGAGCACCTCAAGCACCAGAAACAGATGAATTCCCGGTATGAGCACCAGCTTTATAAGCCACTCCACTACATAAATGAGCACAAATGCCAGCATGTAAAAGCCTGATGCCGAAAATCCTTTTCCGGACGCAAGAAGTACTGTCGCATATGCCGGCACAAGCGCTGTAAGATAAGTCAAAAGCACATCAATACAGCCCTTTGACACATCAGATAGCACAAAAAAAGATGCCATAAGCATTGATATAACCGATGCATACATAAACAGAAAGCTTACATTGTATACATAATCCTGCCGCCAGAAAATAAGCCTTGAAAACACCATAAAAAGTATCGTATAGCACAGCACATTTATAATAACAGGCTTCACCGCCGCTATCTCATAAAAAAACAGCTCATAAATATACTCACAGATTTTTTCACCGGCCTTTTGATCTCCTGCCAGAATGGCATCCACTATATCCGAAAACGATAGTCTGTCCGGCAGATAATCCTTTGAATATTTTTCAATCTCTGACATATCTATTTTTTCAAGCATATGCTGCTCAATTTTATCTGTAATTTCGGTGTCCGACGCATACACAAAACACTGCGGCAAAAACACTACAGCCAATATGATTATTATCAAAATATATTTTTTACAAATCAAAACAGCTCTCCAATCAGCTCTATCAGACAAGACATCACCGGAATTGACATCACAACAATTGCTCCCTTCGCAAAAAGCTCTATCTGCGATGCAATTGCGCTATGACCACAGTCCTTACAGATTGAGGATGAAACTCCGCAATATATGCAATCCCAAGCATCTTTACCATAGTGACAAAAAATGCCGGTTCCACAGGAAGCTTTGAAAGAAGTCCTTTAAAAAACTCAATTGTTGTGCCGAGCCGCTCCAATGCAAAAGCAAAAATTATAGTGCCGCAGGCCACTGAAAGAAGCATTGAAGCTCAGGCCTGTCACGCTTTAAAAGCACTGCAAAAAATACTGCCGCAATTCCTATTATCCCAATCTTCAACATATTACAAAGAAAACATATCCTGCATTGCCTTAAACAGCTCACTTATATATGGCACAATCCAGAACAATACAATAACAAGCCCGGCCAGACTAAGCAGGAAAGTCATTTCCTCCCTTCCACTGTGTTTTAAGACCTGTCCGAGCACCGTAATCACTATTCCAAGTGCTGCTATCTTAAAAATAATCGAAATCTCCATCATCAAGTCCTTTCATCGCATACAACAATATGTTTAATCGGATTACCACATTTTTATACAAACATTTTTATATAAGCATTATTGATATCATAATCCCTCCCAAATCCCCACCGGACAATCACCTTCATTTTTCAACATAATCTTTCCTGTAAAAATCTATCTGTTTATGTATGTCCAAAGCACATTCCTTAAGCCGCTGCTCCATCGCAGCTGCATTTTTTTCAAAGAATGCACCTCCCATTTCAACTATCATTTTCTTTATTTTTTCATCAGATACCCTGCCCCAAAGCACCTTCTCCCACACAGCCTTCCAGCCCTCATCCCCGCTTTTACAGCTCCTGTTTGAAAGCACTTCTCCCATTCTCCTGCAGCCCTCATTAAACACCTCGCTCTTTCCTCTTATGCTGTTAAAAAACTGTGGTGCCTTCATTCTTTCTCCTGCCAGATAAAATGCCCCCTTTTCAAGCAAAAGCATAAAATCATACAGCATCGCTATATCTGCCTTTTTTCTTTTGCTGTAATCGTTTATCAGCCCAATACCGCAAACAGTACTATACAAAAGCCTGTAAGCTTCATCATAAATGCTATAGCGCCTCACCCCTTTTTCATCATGGTCTATAAACACAAACCGTTCTATGGCATGTGGCAGAATTTTTCTTCGCAGATCATCTGCATTGGTGCCATGTACACTGCCAAGTATCCTTATTCCACAACTCACAAGCTGGTTTAGTGCCTCGATATCGCTTTCTCCTCCCAGCTCATCCACCGCAATCACATCCGGGGACATAGAGCGCAAAAGCATCCTCATGCCAAGTGACTTCGGACAGTTATCCAGCACATCACTGGAATTGCCTATATCGTTTTGAGCCACTCCCAAGTAGCACGCTGCTATCTCCGAGCGCTCATCAACCACCGACACCTTAAGAGCTTTTTTTCCGTCACAGCCATCTGAAAGTATCCTTATGCAGTCTCTTAAAAATGTTGTTTTTCCTTCTCCCGGCCGTGATATAACCAATGTATTGTAAATGCTGTTTTCATCCCGGATATAAGGCATCAGTGGCATTGCAACGTCCCTTATCTGATGGGCAATTCTGATATTTAAGGACGCTATCTCACTGACTGCTGTAACCTTTCCTCCATCGCAGCCCATCTGCCCTGCAATTCCCACACGATGACCTCCCTCCACTGTAAAATAGCCTGCTGCAAGCTGCGGTGCTATCGCGTGGAATGAATATCCGCTCAGATAATTTATCATCTCCTCAATATCGCTATGTGAGATATACACTCCGGCTCTACATCCTCCCGCAAACATATACTGCACCTGCTTTCCGGCGCGCACCCTGATTTCCTCCAGGCCACACGGCATGTACGCTTCTGCCTCAGCCTTCATCTTTTGTGGCAGATAATCAATTATATCCATATTTTTCACTCCTTATCGCCACTTCGGTGGCAGGTCGGGATAGGGCTCACGCGTGTGGCTGCAGTGTCGCAGAAGCTACGCTGTGCTATTAAGACTCTGTATAAATTATGCAGTAAGTACTTCTATGCCTGACGAAACCGTCGATACTCGCCGTCCGGGCTCGATATCTCCTTGCCTCGGCTCCATGCCTCGGCATTTCTGTGCTTCAAAGCATAATTTAACAGACTCTAAATAGCTCCGCTATGCGCTTCTGCGACACTGCAGCCACACGCGTGAGCCCCATCCCGACCTGCCACCGACAGTTATTCAAATAAAAAAAGGACACAGACGATTCTGATAAATCATCTATGTCCTATTTATATTACATGTCCAATTGTTTTAGAACGTGAAAATTATTATTTTTTACATCCTGTCAGGAGCTGAGAATCCAAGCATATCTATACAAGCCTCAAGTATCTCCTTTGTGAGCACAAGCAGCGAAATATATGACTTCTTAAGCTCTTCATTCTCCTCAGAAAGAATCTTTGTGTCATGGTAGAAGCCGTTGAATGCGTTGGCAAGCTCGTAGATGTATGCGCATATCTTGTGCGGGGCAGACTCCTCGTATGCACTCTCAATTGTAGCATTGAACTTTGCCAGAGAGAGCATGAGATTCTTCTGTCCGGCATTGACTGCCGGCATGATTGCATCCTTCAGTGCGCTGATGTCGCCACCCTTTGCCTCATACTTTGAGAGGATTGACTTGATACGCACGATTGTATAAAGGATATATGGACCTGTGTTACCCTCAAAGGATGTGAATCTGTCGATATCAAAGATGTAATCCTTGCTCGCCTGATTAGACAAATCACCATACTTGACTGCTGCAAGCGCTACAGTTTTGGCTGTCTGCTCAGCCTCCGCCTCGTCAATATTTAAATTCTCTTTTTCCTTCTGGTTTTCCTTAATCTTATTGAGCATCTCATCGTCAATTTCCTTGAGGAGGTACTCAAGACGCATTACTCCACCGTCTCTTGTCTTGAAAGGCTTGCCGTCCTTACCGTTCATGGTTCCAAAGCCGATATGTACAAGCTCTGTAGTATCAGGTACTATACCTGTCTTTCTTGCACAGCGGAACACCTGGATAAAGTGCATTGACTGACGCGCGTCTGCCAGATAAATCACACGGTCAGGGTTGTTCTCCTTCATACGCATAACAAGTGTTGCAAGGTCTGTAGTACTGTAAAGTGAGGCTCCGTCAGACTTTAGGATGATACATGGCGGAATCTCCTTTGTATCTGTATCCTCCTTCACATCCACAACCAAAGCGCCCTCACTCATATGTGCAAAGCCCTTTTCCTTCATCATTTCAACCATCCCAGGTACATATGGCTGTGCATCCGACTCTCCCTTCCACAGCTCAAAATGAACATTCAGATTCTCATAATTTCTCTTAAGATCTGTTACAGAGACATTCATGATGTGTGAAAGCAGTGCCTGATAGCCTCTCCTGCCTCCCTGAAGCTCTTTTGTGGCAAGAAGTGCTGCTTCCTTGAAGCTCTCATCTGATTTTGACTTGCCGCTGGCTGTCGGATATATATCCTCAAGCTCAGATATGGTAAACGGTGCCTCCTTCGGGTACTCTCCTGTATAGCTCTCATCAAAATAAACGAGGTCAGGCTTTCTCTCGCGAAGCTCTGTGATGATAAGTCCCATCTGAAGTCCCCAGTCACCGAGATGCACATCACCAATCACATTGTGTCCCATGAACTTTGCGATACGCTTTACGCTCTCTCCGATTACTGCTGAGCGAAGATGACCTACATGAAGAGGCTTTGCCACGTTTGGTCCGCCGTAATCCACTACTATAGTGAGTGGCTTTTTGGCCTTCTCCAAGCCGTATCTGCCCTCGTCATCCTTCATATCATTCATATATTTTGCCAGAAAAGCGGTATCCATTTTGATATTAAGAAATCCCGGCTTTACTGATTCTACTGACTCAAACATCTCATCTGACTCAAGGAGCGCCGCTACCTTGTCCGAGATCATAAATGGTGCACACTTATACTCTTTTGCTGCTGCCATTGCTCCGTTGCACTGGAACTCACAAAGGTCCGGTCTGTTTGAAAGTGTAACCTTTCCGTACTTCTCGTCATATCCCGCACTGACGAATGCCTTTGTCACTTTCTCTGATATCAAATTAATCAGTTTTTTCATTGTATTCCTCCTGATATATAGCTGTTTTGCGTCAAACAGCGAATATACTTATATTAGCACACAAATGAATTGCTTTCAATATCAACCGTCATTTTTGCCTTCTGAGTAAATATTAACCGGCAACGTAACCTTGCATTTGCACCCCCAAAGGAGTATGATTTCATATGAAAATTTAAAGGAGGTCTTATCAATGAAGATAAAACTAAACAAATAACCGTTACTGCAATTATGCTGGCAATCTGCCTTGTCAGCCAGTTTTTTAAGAACTTAAGCGTATACATCACAGGTCCAATCATTAATGCTGCTTTAATACTTACCGTACTCTATGCCGGAATGGCATGTGGCATTATCCTAAGCATTATCACACCTGTCACATCATTTTTCATCACAGGAAGTCCTGTTATGGCGGCTATCCCTGCGATGTTTCCATGTATCATGATAGGAAATATCATTCTCGTGGTATGTGTGGGACTGCTTCGCAAAAAATGCGGCAAAGCTGCCGGTTTTCCTGTATCAATTGCAATAGGTGCCATACTAAAGGCCGTTTTCATGGGAATAGCCATTGCTCTTATCATTCTACCTGCATTTCTGCCTGCTCCAATGCACAAGATGCTGCCGGTATTACAGCTTCAGTTTTCAGTGACACAGCTTATCACCGCTGTTATCGGAGGTGTATATGCAGTCATAATTGCGGCTGTGCTTAAAAAAACTTCTTTAGCACAGGCAGACTAAATATTCAATTATCTGCTTATGCTTCCAGATATCCGTGCATATTTTTAAGCGCATTTTTCTCAAGCCTTGATACCTGTGCCTGAGAGATATTTATCTCCTCCGCCACCTCTATCTGTGTCTTGCCCTCGAAAAAACGCAGCTTAATAATCTGTCTCGCTCTGTCATCAAGCAGCTTTAAGGCATCGTCGAGAACCAGATTTTTTACCCATGCTTCCTCTTTGTTTTTCTTGTCCGAGATCTGATCCATCACATAAAGTGTATCACCACCGTCAGTATATACAGGATCAAAGAGGGAAAGCGGTGTCTGGATTGCATCAAGTGCGTATAGTATATCGTTTTCAGGGATACCGCAATCCTTTGATATTTCCGCTAAGGACGGATCATGCACCAGCTTTCTCGATAGCTTTTCCTTTGATTTAATAGCCTGATAAGCTGTATCCCTGAGGGAGCGCGGAATGCGGTACGCACTGTTGTCACGCAGATACCGTCTCACCTCACCGATAATCATCGGAACAGCATAGGTGGAAAACTTAACACCTATAGTCGGATCAAAATTATCAATTGATTTCATAAGTCCGATGCATCCTATCTGAAATAAATCATCCATATTTTCATTATGGTTTGAAAACCTTCTGATTACCGAAAGCACCAGCCTTAAATTTCCACGAATATATTTTTCTCTTGCAGCCTTATCTCCCTTTTTTATTTTCTCAAACAGTTCTTCTTTTTCATCATCCTTAAGTACCGGCAGTTTTGATGTGGTCACTCCACATATATCAACCTTATATACAGACATGGGAATCCTCCGGATAAATTTCTTTATCTAAAGCATTCCCATTTACAGTAATTTTATTCAATTAATCCGCGTATATAATTCTACAGCACTGCCGCTATTTTTATATCCTTTTCATCCTTAAGCACCAGCACACTGTTGTCTTCAAGCAATGTAACTGTAGGCCTTGAATACTTCTCCGTCACAAAAATTATTTTGGCCTTTTTGCCGTTTGTCAAAAGCACCGTGCTTCCGATATATGAGCTTGCAATCTTCTTCAAAAACATCCCTATATACTTCGGATGATACTTTGATATGCCATCATACTCAAAATCTTCTATCACATCAAACGGACACATCCCATCACGGTAACAGCGCTTTGATGTCATTGCATCGTAGACATCGGCTATCGTAATAATAGCTGATATATCATCGATTTTATCTGCTGTATATCCAAACGGATATCCTGAGCCGTCAAACTTCTCATGATGTAAAAGTGCCGCACGCTTCGTGCTTTCAAGAATCTTGAAATTATTAAGTATCTCATAGCCATATACCGTGTGCTTCTTTATCACCTCAAACTCTTCCTTTGTGAGCTTTCCCGGCTTCAATAATATCTCATCCGGTATCTTAAACTTGCCTATGTCGTGCAACAGACCTGCCATTGAAATCTCATCCAGCTTTTCTGTATCAAGCCCTGCCCACACACCAATGAGACGTGCAATAATTGATACATTCATGGAATGCGCCATAGTAGATACATCTGTCTGCTTTAATACCTGAAGTGCATCAAAGAGCTCATATGAAGTCTCAAACCTGTCAAAAATCTCTACCGAGTCCCTGATGAGCGTATTCTTATCCGGGATGATATTCCTGTATAGTATGTCATTCATATATTCATGCAGGTTATCGATGGAATCACGGTATTTTTCCTTAATGATGGCATATTTTTTATTCCATTCTTCTTTTTCCTGTGCTGAGCTTCCCTCAACATAAACCGAAGCTATATTGTAGAATCCAAACTTTGCTATATCAAATGCCGATACAGCCTGATGTCTTTTAAGGATAAGCTGTCCCTTTGGCGAAAACACATCTACTGCCGTAGTCATTCCCTCTTTTAGTTCATTAACCTTTATTTCTCTCATAATACTGTTTCCCTCTTGTCATTTATCTTCTCACTTGCACTCATTATACCACAATCTCTCTAAATGGGCACTGATTTTATGTACTTCTTGACATTCAAAGCATTTTTTGTTAACATAGCAAGGCGAAAATAAATGCGTCAGTTCGAAACCTTCCTGACGTAAAACAAAACTAAAGGAGAACTAAATATGAGAAACAAAAAAGTATTATTTGCAGTACAGGCAGCTATGATTGCAGCACTCTATGTTGTGCTCACGTATATCACCAATCTGCTTGGTCTCGCATCAGGCACCATTCAGGTACGCTTTTCTGAAGCGCTTTGCATCCTTCCGGTTTTCACACCGGCAGCCATTCCGGGTCTTTTCATCGGATGTCTGATTTCCAATCTTATCACAGGCGGCATCATCTGGGATATCATCTTCGGAAGTATCGCTACACTGCTCGGCGCACTCGGCACTTACTTCCTTCGAAAGAAGAAGTTTGTATACCCCCTGCCACCGGTCATCGCCAACATAATTATCGTGCCACTCGTGCTCAGATACGGATACGGTTTTACGACTGTATACAAGGGTGTTGATATCTCTCTTGTTTTCAATGCAGTTACAGTCGGAATCGGTGAGATCATATCAATATGTGTACTTGGAAGCCTGTTAAAAGGAATACTTTCGAAATACAGAAATGTAATTTTCAAGCAGGACGAGGCGTAGTTACATACATAGCACTTTCAATAAGCTGCGCGTCATAAAATAAAAAGCTCTGTGTCATACACTTATATGTATGCACAGAGCTTTTTACTTTATTACTTTAATATGCTGTGATTACATTCTATCTATCCCACTTATCACACAGCGCATTTATCTGGTCTGCAAACTTGCTCAAGTCCTTATTAGCCATACCCTGGCACTTCTGGATAACAGATACAAGCCTCTGGCCTGCTGCCACAAGACGGTCAAATATAGTCTTCTCTCTGCTTGCCATGCCATATGCAGCCTTTTTCTCCACAAGCTTGCGGGGAGCCATCTGCCACCTTCTGATTCGTGATAAGGTCATAGGCATCACCACTGTATGGTGCCACTGCATCATAGCCGAAGGTCTCATGCACATGGTTTGCAAAGGACTCTGCTGTGGATTCCTCTCCATGGACTATAAATACATGCTCCGGCTTGTTTTTTATTGCGCCAAGCCACTCGGTAAGCTGATTTTTGTCTGCATGTCCACTTATACCAGGTAGATTTACTATGCTTGCCCTTACTTCTATTTCCTCACCAAAAAGCTTCACCTTTTTAGCACCGTTTAAAAGTGCATAGCCAAGTGTTCCCGGAACCTGATATCCTACAAACAAAACTGTTGAATCACTTCTCCAAAGATTATGCTTTAAGTGGTGCCTGATACGTCCGGCCTCACACATACCCGATGCTGAGATGATAACCTTTGGCTTCTTATCAAAATTAATCATCTTTGACTCATCCGATGATACTGCCACACGAAGTCCCGGAAACTTGATCGGATTGATGCCTGCCGAAATAAGCTCCATAGCCTCCTCATCAAAGCAGTCCGATACATTCTCATGAAATACATTTGTCGCCTCAACAGCAAGGGGGCTATCGATGTAAACCTCAAAATTCGGATGCTCCGGCAGCAGATTCTCAGTCTTTATACGCCTGATAAAGTAGAGCATCTCCTGTGTCCTGCCAACTGAAAATGCCGGGATTACCAGATTTCCGCCTCTTGTAAATGTCGCATTGATGACCTTTGAAAGCTCCACCGCGTAGTCAGGCGGCGTATCGTGCAGACGATTGCCATATGTAGATTCCATAACCACATAATCAGCACTGTCCACATACTGCGGATCCTTGATGAGTGGCCTGTTGTGATTTCCAATATCACCTGAAAAGACAATCTTTTTGGTCACATTCTCCTCAGTCACCCACATCTCAATAGATGATGAACCAAGTAGATGACCTGCATCCACAAATCTCACCTTAAGCCCCGGGCATATCTCATACACACTGTTGTAATCACACGGTGTAAAGTGCTGCATGACATTCTGTGCATCCTCCACATTGTACATAGGAGTCACTTCCGGTCTTCCGGCTCGTCTTGCCTTTCTGTTCTTCCACTCCGCCTCAAATTCCTGAATATGTGCAGAATCCTTTAGCATGATGTTACATAAATCTGTTGTCGCCTTTGTCGCAAAAATGGTGCCCCTGAAACCATGATTGTATATGAGTGGCAAAAGACCTGAGTGGTCAATGTGTGCGTGTGTGACAAACACATAGTCTATGAGTGAAGGATTGACCGGTATCTCCTGATTCACGTACAAATCAGCTCCCTGCTCCATTCCACAGTCAATAAGTATATGTGTGTCCCCAAATGTCAGATAGTGACAGCTTCCAGTAACCTCTCTGTCAGCACCGATAAATTCCAATACCATACTACCATCTCCTATTCTGTTTTATAATAAAAATATTATATCACACTTATGCCATTTTCTGTATTTCTTTCTTCAATCTTTCCATTATTTTTTTTTCGAGCCTTGATATGTATGACTGTGAAATTCCCAGAATATCTGCCACCTCCTTCTGCGTCAGCTCCTTATTCTCCACACGGTTTACTCCAAATCGAAGCTCTATTATCTGTCTTTCACGCTCGTTCAATGACAGCATGGCTTTTTTTAGCAGTGATATCTCAACCTCAGTCTCGAGATCCTTATATATGACATCCTCATCCGTCCCCAGTATATCTGATAAAAGCAGCTCATTTCCGTCCCAATCCGTGTTTAGCGGCTCGTCAAAGGATACCTCAAGCTTCACTCTGTTGTTGCGGCGCAGATACATAAGAATCTCATTTTCTATGCATCTGGATGCGTATGTGGCAAGCTTTATTTTCTTCTCAGGATTGAATGTGTTTATCCCCTTTATGAGACCGATTGTGCCAATTGATATAAGGTCCTCCACGCATACTCCCGTGTTTTCAAATTTTTTAGCCAGATACACCACAAGCCTTAGATTGTGCTCTATAAGCTGCTTTTTTGCCTGTTCCTTTGACATTGCCACATTTTTATCCACCAGTGCAATCAGACAGCACTTCTCCTCGTCTGTCTCAAGCGGAGGCGGCAGCACCTCCGTCCCTCCTATGTAAAACACCTCATTTGTGTGCGGCTTATTTCCCCAGAGTATTTTCCATACCCGTTTTATTACTAAAAACAGCTTCATTCAAAATCATATCATATGCATTGTTCTCAAATAAACTATCCGATGCTCTTCCCACCAGCACATTATGTAAAATCAGCTTACCATTTCCCTTCATGACTGTCATCTCATCAAATTCACACACTTTAATGCTCCCACCATCATTTCCCAAGCTCTTGTACGGCACATCAAAAAAGCCGGCATCTTCTCCTACAATATCAAACAATGCACTCCCGCCTATGTGCACCGGAATCTGCTGTGGCTGTTTTTTTAGCAGATTTCCCGTATCATACAAGGCTGTGGCACAAGCTCTTTTACCATCCTTTAAAAGTGTGACCCTATATAGTCTTCTGCTTTCATTACTTCGCTCGCAGAAGCACTTTAACACTATGTATGATATGACAAAACCAAAGCATATCATAACTGTCGCATCAGAGCTAAAAAAGCTGTCCAAAGCTGTCACTATGCCTCCGGTCAGCACTGTTACAAACATACATAGTGCAAAAAGTCTTAGAAACGGGATTTTTCTGCCAGCTGTCTGCCTATTGCAAGCCTTGCCGCAAGCGGTACGACCACCAGAACAGAGGTCCATTTATAAAACGCATAGCTGCCTGCCAGAAGAAGCAGTACACATTCACATACCGATGCACCCACCGCAGAAGCAATCAGACATACCACCTTCCGGTCAACGGGATTTTTAGCATATATATGACAAATATAAGTATGAGACAGTTGGTGATAAATGTACGAAGAAGAAAAATATCGAGATAAAATGCATAGATAATTTTTCACCTCACTTTCACAGACAAGAATAGCGTAAAAGCAGGTTTTTAAGTGCCGTAATATGTCGACAATAAGCAAAAAAGACATGCAGCCCAAAAGCTGCATGTCCTATAAACTATCGTCTTGAATTCTTAAGGAAATCCGGAATATTAATCTCTACAGGCTTAACCGTGCTCTCAGGCTGGCGTGGCTTCTGGATACCTGTATATGCATGTGCAGGTGCTGTCTGCTGTGGCTGGGCAGCTGTATGAAGTCCGCTTGTTGCTGTTGTGTGAAGTCCTGCTGTTGCTGTGGATTGTGTTCCCATGCCTGAAACAGGTCTTGCAGCTGTCTGATTCGGATATACCATACGGTTTTGCATACCGCCTGCCATTCCTGCACCATGCGCTGCCTGCTTGCCCGGCATATCTATCTTCTCTGAAACATCCTCCAGTCCTGTAGCAATAACAGTGATAGAACCTGATCAGTCATGCTCTCATCAAACTTGGCACCAAAGATAATATTGGCATTCTCTCCTGCCAGATCCTGTACGTAGCTTGCTGCATCGTTTGCATCCATAAGGGAGATATCTCCTGAGATATTGATAATGACATGTGTTGCACCATTTATCTTTGTCTCAAGAAGAGGTGAAGCAACCGCAAGCTTAACAGCTTCGATAGCCTTATCATCCCCCTGTGCACTACCGATACCGATATGTGCCATACCCTTGTCCTTCATGACAGTCTGTACATCTGCGAAGTCAAGGTTGATAAGTGCAGGAAGATTAATAAGATCAGTGATTCCCTGAACTGCCTGCTGCAATACCTCATCTGCCTTCTTGAGTGCATCCGGCATTGTTGTGCGACGGTCTACTATCTCGAGAAGCTTATCATTTGGAATGACAATAAGTGTATCAACGCTCTCCTTAAGTCTCTCTATTCCTGAAACAGCATTAATCATTCGCTGCTTTGCCTCAAATTTGAATGGCTTTGTAACAACACCAACTGTAAGTATACCCTGATCCTTTGCTATCTTTGCAACAACAGGAGCTGCACCTGTACCGGTTCCGCCTCCCATACCGCATGTGACGAATACCATATCAGCGCCCTTTACTGCTGCCTGAAGCTCCTCTGCGCTCTCCTCAGCGGCCTTCTGACCGATCTCAGGCTGCGCACCTGCGCCGAGTCCCTTTGTAAGCTTCTCTCCAATCTGTATAAGTGTAGGAGCCTTACAAAGCTGTAAAGCCTGCTTATCTGTATTGATACCGATAAACTCTACTCCACCAATATTCTCATCAATCATTCTGTTAACTGCATTGTTACCGGCTCCTCCGACTCCAATGACAATAATCTTTGCGCTGTTATCAGCCTCGTTAGTTCTTATCTCAAGCAAGGTGATTCCTCCTCTTTCTTTCCCAAAATTTAATTTTCTATATAAAAATATCGAATATTCTTAAACTCATTTATTCTATAATATAATTTTTCTCCAAAATAATCAACTATAAAATATGATTTTTTTATTTAGTTTTACATTATTCTGACTTGTCAAACACAATATTTGTTGTTTCTTCCGTCCAGCTCTCTAAATGTAGTGTACCGGACTGTCCCTCAAGCGATGGCATGATAGCCTTAAGCCTCTCTATTTTACGTGTAAGCTTTGTCGTGTCACCAATTATCACACTCACATTACCATACTTGGCTACCGGTGCATTTTGCGCACCATAATCCACAGAATCCGGCACAAGGTCCTGCCTTTTTAATCCCTGGGTAAGCTCAAGGATATCTTTTAGCATAGTCTGCTTTATAGGCAGCTTCTCATAAAGCACTACCTTGTCACAGCTTATGCCGTCTATACATGGCACACCCGGCACCGTGTCTGAGGATGTCTCCACCACAAAGCCATCCTTATCAAAATATGCATTCTCATTAATTCCCGGAATATATATGTATCCAAGCATTCCTTTTTCATAAACTGATATATGAAGAGTATGCGGACTATCCAGGCTTATGCTCATTGTATCAATAAACGGTATTTTTTTAGTATCCTTTATCTTATATTTCAGATAGACATACAGTGAGTTCCATGAGTACTTATCATTAAGCACCGCATCCTCTATAGTCTTTTGGTCGTAAAGCTCATTGCCCTCGACAACTACCTTTTTTACCGTAAACAGCTTAAGTGCAATGAGAAACAGTATCGCGAGCACTGCTATCGTAATTAGCAGTCCCATAAAAAAATGCTTTAATCTCTTTTTATGTTTTCTTTTTTTCTTAATCATTATATTACACGCCTTAATCTACACATTTTCAAGCCTGATGCCTCTTGACACTGACAAAACAAGCCCTATTTCCGCCATCAGGAATATGATTGACGTACCTCCATAGCTGATAAACGGCAGAATAACACCGGTATTTGGAAGTGAATTGGTAACTACCGCAATATTCAGTATCACCTGGATTGCAATATGACTCATCACACCAATCACTAAAAGTGAGCCATACAAATCCCTTGCATTGTTTGCAATGACCATCATACGCCATATAAGCAGTATAAAAAGTAAAATAAGGCAGATAGCTCCAAACAGTCCGAGCTCTTCACAAATAATTGTAAATATCATATCATTTTGTGACTCCGGCACATTGCCAAGCTTCTGTAAGCTCTCTCCAAGTCCTTTTCCAAACAATCCGCCCGAGCCTATTGCATAAAGTCCCATCATAGTCTGGAATACTGCGTCTGTTCCCGCAGTCTCCGGATGCAGCCATGCCTCAATACGTGTACTTCTATAGCCTGCCAGCATGACAAACGCCACTGCAAACACGACTACCGCCACTGCTACAATAATAAACTGCAGATACTTTGGGCTTGCGACAAACAGCATACAGACCGAAATGCCTATGATGATAACTGCCGTACTCAGATTGCTGATTGCAACAACTATTATGAGCGGAATAAGCATAGCAAGCACCTTTACCAGACTTAAAAATTTATCAAACTGCTTGGGTATCTTGTCTATAATCATAGCCATAAACAGTATGACCGCAATTTTAGCCACTTCTGAAGGCTGGAACTGTATTGGTCCTATGCCAATCCATCTCGATGAACCATGTGAGCTTGAGCCTATTTTCGGCACAAACACAAGCACACACAGTATAAGCGATACTATATACGCAAAAAAGCCAAGCTTTTTCCAATATCTGTAGTCGACCTTTGCCAGAAATACCATAGGTATAAGTCCCAGTACAATATTTCGTATCTGAAGCTTAAGATAGTGCATGCTGTCATGATTTTTGATGGCCGATGTGTATGCACTCGAGTATATAGCATAACAAGACCAAAGCAGAGCAGAAATATAACTATAAACAACAGGTTGTAGTCGAAATAAG
>ENA-OUNI01000025-OUNI01000025.1-human-gut-metagenome-genome-assembly--contig:-NODE-25-length-48576-cov-3.025222_pt1 | contig 48576 bp, 75 predicted proteins | sample MGYA00242499_ERZ504580 | MGnify/ENA primary metagenome ERZ504580 (study PRJEB26092, sample SAMD00036315) | human gut metagenome | host: Homo sapiens | study: EMG produced TPA metagenomics assembly of... | reverse complement strand
ATTGAAGATATTGGTCATACGTATAATAACGCCTGTCGGTCGGAGTTCGATTTGCTTTTAAAATTCCTTCTCTGTCCCAACGCTGTAACGTTTTTAACAGATATCCCTAACAGTTCAGCAAAATCTTTCGGCTTGTAGTTTGTGATATTTGATGTGTTCATAATATGATTCTCCTTTTACATATTTAAACACGTTATATCACATTTGACAATATATTTAGTTACTTATATTTTCCTCCTTTCCGCAAACCCGAGTTTCTGTTTACCGTCCTTCTTTCCGGTCTCACCCGGAAAGAATACACCTGCTCTGCTCATATCCGGCTTTCTTACGCCGCCTTTTTCGCGCATTTCGAGCACTGCGGCAGTCCATCCGTCTGTTCCAGTGCTACAAGTTTTACTTTACGTTTCAGCCCTTTGCAGGAAAGACTGTTATGATACCGGTTTCCGTATTTCGTATAGTAAACTTCCGCACCCGCAGCGCCATTTCCCACGCACTGTTCGCATTCCTTATATTTTTCTCCATCCTGATTCCGTTTCCACGCAAGCGCACCCGGTGAGGAAACCTGGATCGAAAGATTGATATGACTGCACGACGAATCGGTATGATACACACTGCCGTTCTCAGTCACCCACACCATCTGTTTTGCTTCGCCCTCTTCTTCATCCGCCTCCTCTTCTGTCTTTCCGCAGAACAGATGCACTTTCGCACACGCTGCAATTCCCCGGTTCCGCACCGGAACGAGGCGGTTTCCCATTTTCGGCCAGTAAATCGCTTTCAGTTCCAGCCATCCATTTTTCACACGGCTTCCTGCCAGTGTCACCATTCCATTTTCGCGGATTTCTTTTGGAATCTTTGCTTCTGCATAAGCAATGCACGCAGCCGTTTCTGGTATTTCATACGTTTCTTTTCCCGTCTCATCCACCGCGTAGGCACAGACGGAAAGATACCGCGCGGACTCCTGCAGAGATACCGTCAGCATTCCATGCAGCCGGTAAAGATCCACGATTTTTAATAACACAAGAACCGCGATCAGAAAAACAGGAAGTGCCAGTGAAGCTTCCACCGTCAGGCTTGCCCTGTTCCATTTTCGTTTTACAAAAGGCTGCTCTCCTGATCCGGATTTATAAAAATTCCCGGAAGAGTGGATAAGTTTTTTGATAAGGTTCCAGAAATAAATGTGCCGTTCAGAAGAACACCCTTTTGTATCCCTGCCGGAGTCATCCCATTTTTCAGGCTGCTCCCTGCATCTCATATCCATAATTTCTCGTAATCTCATACTCTCGTTTCCCAATTACCGCCGTAAAACCGGCTTCCAGTTCATCGACACAGCAATCCAGTCGGAAACCCGGCTGCTGCTGTTCTGTCCGCATATTGTATTCCACCAGATCCATCGCTCCAAACGTTACCGCTTTTCCCGATTTCTGCATCAAAAGCAGCCGCAGATAATCGGAATACTCCATGCCGCCCGGTGCATTTTTTCTGCTCTGATCCCCTGTTTCCAGCAGTTTCGGAAGCTGTTCCAGAGAAAGCTGCCACGATTCTGCCGTTTTGAACAGTGCTACTTTTCCACCATCCAGCAGTTCCCGCAGATCCAGAATGCTTTCTGCAAATGCCCAGCACACGGCAAGTGCCATTTTCACAACCGGCATCGCCGCCGGAACTCCAAACGACGCGGCAATTACCCCCGCCATTGCTTCCATCTCGCCCTGCTTCTGCGCATCTTTCGCCAGATACACCAGATTTGCCGCCTCCCGCAGCGCCAGCAGACGGTTCACGGTTCCCGCCAGATTATCCTGATCACTGTTTTTTCCGCAGAGCACATATTCCACCTGGCACTGCAGCCCTTCCTTCTTCTCCTTGCTGGTATAGCACGGAAATTTCCACAGAATATATTCGGACGAAAGTATCTTATCCACAAAGCTCAGTTCTTTTCCACACTCTGCCATGCCAAACCCGCTCTGCAGCTCCCGTTTTGATGCAAGAAACGATACATCCGTTTCCCCCTGCGACAGTGCCTGCCCTTCCGGGAGGACCAGTCCTAAAATTCCCATTTTCATTACTTTTTGAATGACCTCAATCGGATTCACAAAATCTTCCGGTACCGGCTGCTTCTGATCCGGTTCCGAAGGCGTGCCGTTTCCAGATTCTCCTTCACCTTTTGTTTTTTCTGTTCCCTCTTCTGACTGTTTGGATTCTTCATACTGTTTTAAAACCTCCTCTTCCTCGTAACCGCTCTGTCCGTCCTCCTGACGTTTCACGGTTTCCTGTTCTCCTCTTAATTTCTGGGAAAGCTGCTGTATTCCATAAGTTCCAAGGCTGGCTTTCATTGCCTCACAGATCTGACGGGAGAAAGCACTTCCCTCCTCGTCTGTCGCAAGACGATAGCCGCCGAGATAAACTTCTGTAACCTGTCCGCCAGATAAACTGCCTGATAGAATTCCCATCCCCGATGCAGTGGGGGACAGAACTTCTCCCGCAGTTTCTGCGACTTTTCTGCTCATGGTTTCAGGTTTCCAGACACCGCTCTTATCCCCGCCGTTATAAAAAAACAGCTCGTACTGTCCCAGCAGTGTTCTGTCATACCCGGCAAACAGAGAATACAGTCCCTGTTCCATTGCGCAGGCCGTCATCACCCGTGCATGGGCATTTCGCACCGACGCAATTGTCCCGGAAATCAGGGAAAGCATCAGTATCAGAACGAGACACAAATATGCTGTTATGCTTCCGGCTGCCCATCTTTTCTGTCTTTCTCTTTCCCTCATGGGATACAGCTCCTTCCACTTTACTTTTACTTTTTCGAACTTTAGATGCCGTGGATCGGATAAAGGATATACCGAGACACAGATATGCAAATGACATATAGGTCCGTACCGGCTTCTAAATTTTTCTTTGGAGTTCCGTATTGGACATTTTCCCGTTTATACGGTGTTGCTCTGGTTTGTGACCTTCTCCATCAGACTGTTGACCAGACTCACAAGCTGCTTTTTAAAGATTAGTACGAGTCCGATCAGCACAACGAGAATCAGAATCACTTCCACAACACCCACCGCATCTTCCTCTTTCCAGAACTCCGATATCAGCTTCATAATTCCCACCTCCCTCTCTTTACCAGCTGTTGTGGGGATAAAAACATCCCCTATGCATAAAAGGACAAAAATGCCGGAACCGTGAGTATGACCAATACAACCGCAAGCATCATGCCCATCGGAAGAAGAAGCTTTGTCGATGCCTTTTCTCCTGTTGTTTTCGCCTGCCTTCTTCTCTCCTCAAAGGCCTCCTGCGATTCCTGTTTCAATAATTCCAGCAGTCCTTTACTGCCTTTTTTCAGATTCTGCGTCAGCAGAACAGCAAGGGAACGATACGCTCCGGTTCCCATACGCATTCCCATGCGCTGGTACGCTTCCTGCTCGGAAACACCGTTTTCCATCTCCTGGCAGGTAAATACAATCTCTTCATAGGCAAAACGTTTCTGCCCGCCAAGCGCCAGATTTTTCCGGTAATCCACTGCAATCCGCTCGAGTACTTTCCGCATCCCAAGCCCGGCACCCAGAAGAAGAACCATTTTGCTGACAATTTCGGGATAATCCCGCAGCATCTGTTCTTCTCTTTTCTGCCTTTCTTTTTCTTGTTCCCTTCCTTTTGCCGCCCAGCAGACTGCTCCTGCCGCCGCGGCAAGTGCCATAAGTTCCAGACCTGTCAGATCCGGCACTTTTGACCATGTTACAGTTTCTCCGTTCAGTGTCTCCGGCAGATAATAGGCTGTTTCTTCGGGATGCGCTTCGTTTTCTTTTTCCACTGCTTTTTCAGTGCCCTAAGAACCGCATCCCGCCCTTTTATCTCCGGTGGATAGACCTGAACCTTCCGTATATATTCTGTTGTTTCCCCCTGAAGTTCCAGTTCCGCTTTCAGCGTAACCTCCACTCCTTCTTCGGGAATCTCGTCTGACAGCAAACCCCGGCTGTCAATCAACAACGGCCTGTCTGTTTCCCAGCTAAGCGCCACCGGGCTTCCCGGTATTTCCGTAACCAGATCCATGTTTCTGTTTACCGTATGAAAAGACAGATTCTCACCTAAGATGATTTCATCCAGCGCCTCTATCGCCGCACTGAACGCCTCTTCTATCTCTTCTGCGCTGTAAGCTCTTGCAGGTACAGACAGTGTAATTCTTTCCGGTTTCTGATTTCCAACAGAAACCTCAAGTTTTTCCTCTGTCGGTTGGCTGCCTAAGGCACCCCGTTCCAGTTGAAGTTCCGCTTTTTCATCTCCTGAAACTTTTCGCACTCCGATCGGAAGGCAGAGTGCAGTGCCCGCTATAAACCTGTCGCTGCAAGGCAGAAAATCCGTCTCACCAATTGTGATCTTCCGCCTTTTTTCTCATCCGGAAATACCAGATGAACAGCCCCGCCCATGCGGTCAGACAAATCCACAACATTTGATTCCTCCCTTTTTTTGCGGACGAATCGTTATGATTCGCAGTCTTACTTTTTAAACTTCAATTGCTTCTTAAAATTCAATGTCCAGAATCTTCTTTCCAAGCACCCATGCTGCCAGATACACGGCAAGGCATCCGCTCATGAAGAAAACCCCGATTACATTCCCATACATCACACTTAAGAATTCCGGAAAGGAAAGCTGTACATATCCCAGAATTCCAAACGGCACAACACTCATAATATTCTGCTCGAACCGCCGGGAAGAAACGCCCGCACGGATTTCCCGCATCGTGTCAATTCTCGTACAGAAAATATCCCACGTATTCTGAAAGATCTCGCAGACATTTCCTCCTGTCCGCTTCGCAATCACCAGTACACTTGCAAACGTCGCAATATCGTCAATGCGGCTTCGCACCGCAAGATCCTGAAACAGTTGTTCCACCGGCACGGAAATCATCATTTTATGACGCATCCGGCGCAGTTCCTGTACCAGAATGTTTTCTTTTCCCAGCGACTGTTCCAGCTGTCCTGCCGCCTCCAGCACTGCATTTTCCATGGAATAGCCGGAACGCAGTGCCGTGTGCATCCACGCAATCAGATCCCGGAAGCTGTCGTACAGCTCCTCTTTCCGTCTCTGAATCCGGTTTTTCCGATACGTGTGAAAATATACGATTCCAACCGGAACCACAGCAATGCATGCCCACCACGCCCGGTAACAGAGCAGGTTCACAGCGGCGGCAATCCCAAGACTGATTCCCGCTATTTCGAGATATTCCCGACCGGTAAATTCCCAGGTCTGATAGTCGATCCCCTTCGTCTCCTTCTCCTCTGCCATGCCCGTCTTTGCCTGGCTTCCCTCACGTATTCTCATCCTGTTTTCCCCTCCAGTTTTTCTCTGTGTACCAGTTCGCCTGTCTTTTGCAGGCCTCTCCCATATTCTCTTCGAAACAAAGAAACCGTTTTGATTTCGTCCTCCTCCATCCCTGTGATCTCTGCGATCTCCTCCACCCGACGGCTTCCATCCTCCCCGCGTCCTAAATGCACGAGAATTTCGATTCCCGATGCAATCTGACGGCGGATTGCTTCCAACGGGAGCTGCACTCCCATCAGCACCATCGTTTCCAGACGGGAGATCATATCTTTCACGCTGTTTGCATGTGCCGTGCTCAAAGATCCCGCATGCCCGGTATTGAGTGCGGATAATAATTCAAACGTTTCCGCTCCGCGCACTTCGCCGATAATTACGCGGTTCGGCCGCATGATAAAAAAGTGAATGTAAAATAAAGGAGGTCTTTTTATGATTTTGTGTTTTGAATTATCAATGCCGCACGCGGCAAGCTGGAACGGTAAATGGTCCGGAGCGGATCAGGGACACTACATTTTCAAAACATCCCAGGCTGCCTCTATGCAGAAGCTGTTTGCCAAACTTGACGGAGGCTCCTGGGCTTATCGTTGGGACGATGGTTGGTGTGCCATGATTTCTGCTCGTATCGTTGATGCGAAGGAAGACAGGAACTCCGCAAAGCAAACGCTGGATTCTGTGGTTACGACTGGATGGTGAAGGATATCCTTGCCTTCGGTGAAATCAAAAAGCGATAGGAGGTGTCTTTATGAATGTGATCTATCGTGTGCACGGTGCTGGCGGCTTCTATATGGAAACGCAGAGCCAGGACCAGGCTTTCCGAGCTGCCAGGCAGGAAGCTGCGGTATCCGGTCAGATGGCTCTGGTATCTTTTACCTGGCTGGCCGGTACCAGATGCGCCGGTTCTTTCCGGACGGATCCATGGCTTCCAGGTAGTTATAAATTATACTAATTACCACCAAAAACAGGCCGAGATCTTTGTGCAGTTTACGGTTATAAATAACTTGAATAGTACCGGTATCAGAGCTAATATACAGACAACCTAAAGGAAAGCAAATAAAAAACTCGGAGGTATCTAAAATGAAAGCAAATAAAAATCTTGAAAAACTGCAGGCTGAATACAATAAAATCTTTGATGCAATGGGCTACACTGAGGACGTGAATGTTATCGCAGAGTACAATCGCCAGCTCGATGTTATCGTTGAAAAAATGAATAAAATTATCTTAAAATAAGAACACATGGAGGAGATTCGGCAAATGTTTGATAAAAAAGAATTAAAAAAGATTATGGATGCCTACCATGATTACAATAAAGACTTGGCTGCTTATCTCGGGATGAGTATACCGAATTTTTCGACCATCTGGAATGGTCGGCAGCAGTTTAAAGTAAATCATATACGCCGCATCGCGGTCCGGTATTCACTGGATCCGCAGCAAGTTTGGGATATCTTTCTTTTTCCGGAATTAAAAGAAGGCCAGGAGCCATAAGCTCCCAGCCTTCTTTTTTTTAGTTAAACAGTGCGTACCAGGTGTTGGCTCCGCAGTATCCATCGGCCTCGAGGCCTTTGGACTTCTGAAAGGATTTTATCGCGGCGGTCAAACCGTCGCCGCAAAGCGCGTCCATGTTCCCGAAATAAAAGCCTTTCGCCGCGAGGATAAATTGAACCAGGAACGTGAAGGTTCCCTGCGTTCCGTGACTGACGGTGGTCTTCGAGGCAATCTTTTTGCAGGACTCAAAAGTTTCATTGGTCGGATCCAGCGCGGTGCCATATCTCCGATTCATAAGGTCTTTCCAGACTGCAGGGTAGCCCATCTGGATTTGGTTCCATAGTCTCCGTCCACGCTCAGCTTTGCTCCACAGAATTTCAGAAGCTTGTCTCCGTAGTTGCTATTCAGCCATTTCTGGCCATCAGAAACGTTGTTTCTGGCACTGTTGCTGCCGGATCCGTGTTCGTAGAGTTTCCGCCTGCTTCCGCGCCGTCAGCAATATTGGTTGCCGTGTGTAATCCATCGTTTAAGAGGATGTCCCCGGCAAGCAGGTAGTCAGGTCCGTTCAGGTATTTTTTGTCCGTCAGGACGGTAAAACCTGCAGCTCTGAACGCTGATCGCATATCTCCGGTGTAAGTTGCTTTCAGGTTTTTGAGAGAATCGATGTTGAGCAGGTGTCCGACCGCTTTGACATTTGCAATGACTCCCGCGGAGCAGTCTGCCTCGCAGGCGATGGTGATCTGCGATGGATCGTAGTTGCTGGCTTTGAGGTGCTGCCAGTATGTATCACGCTGTCCCTGATCGTAACCAATCAGGTCGTTTTTCGCCGCCTTGACACCAAGCTCTGCGATTTTGCACGTACTGCAGAGTTCGGATGCCGCAGTACGCACTTCCAGGGACGGCAGTACCACGGGATCAACGCCCATTCGGTTCCTGTCTGATCTCCGGCTCTGCCGCCGGAATATCTGCCGTTTTCATCGTGTCCACTGTTTGAGATTAAGCTCATAGTTCCTTCCTCCTTATCGTTGTTGTCCTGATAGAGCATGAGATACTGTTCTCCATAATTGGCTCGTTTACTTTTTACGCTGTCCCCAGTATCCAGGGGCTGCTCGAATTTCTGCAGAAAGATGTCCGACGCCTCCTGCACAGTCGTTGCATTTTTTGAGAGCGTAGAAAACGCTTCGATATCTGCTCTGCAGTTCTGAAATCATGTATTCGATCTGCAGGGTCGGATCTCCGATCGAGACGTCTTTCTGCTTTGCCAGATCGTACAGTCCGGCTTTTCGTCCTGCGCTTGTCCATTGGCACAAGCCATAGCCGTACTGCCGGCTGTCTCCCATCGGATGCAAGAATAACTCCCGGGAAATCTCTCCACTGTCTACGGCCTCAGTATAAGTATCGTCTGTGTACTTATGACCGAGGCGCTTCTCACATAAGTCTTCGAGATTGCGCGGATTGAATCCAGACTCTGCATAGAGGTTTCCCATTACTCCACAGGCTCCACACACTGTCGCGCCAGCAGCGATCAGGCAGTTGTATGCTGTATCAGTATTTTTTGTTCTCGAAATCGCCATGTCATTTTTCTCCTTGTCGATACGATCCATTCACTTTTCCGTCATCCAGCAGATCCTTGACGCCTCGAAACCACTTATCAATTAATATCATGAGGTCGTCGTCTGTGATGAATACCTGCAGCCATTTCGGTAAAAGTCCACGCGCCTGGCTTACTACCCATTTAAGTTTCTGCTTCCCCTGACCGGATTCGTTATATATATGCTCTGCCTTCAGGATAAGCACGTAAACGTCAGTACGGATTCCTTCCAGTCCCTTTGCTTTGAAATACTGAAAAGTCATGATAAGTGTTACGATCAGGAGTGCTCCGATCACTAAAATCAGGATTGGGAGCGGTACCTGTTTCAAAAAATTCAGTAATTCCATATGTGTTACCTCCTTAAGATCTTCTGCTGGCGTATAATTCCACCAGTCTATCTGTGTCGTCCATTTCAATTTCTTCTAATCGGTTCATGGCTGGCTGGACTTCCGAATGCATGAACCCGTTTCCACCGAGTTTCTCATAATCTCCGAATGAATCCCAGAACGACTTCGATTCCATCTTGCTCCATGCAAGCTGCGGATTCTTATACTCGTTTGTGTAATAGTGGTAGGAGCTTAGAAGCTGCGCCTGCAGTTTATTCAGCTCTCCTGCCTTCCGGTCTTCTTCCATCTTATCGATTTTCTGCGATGTTTGGACCTGGTGTTTAGACAACTCACTGAGTTGGTTATTGATTTTTTCCTGAATCTCGATACTCTGCTGCCGCCATTTAGGGTACTGCGCTACTTGCTGCAGTGCTTTTTGTAGCTCCTCTTCTCGCTTCTGATAGGCGTCCAGGAGTTCCTTGATTCTTTTTACAATCTTTCCTCCTGTCTTCCATACGAAGATCAGCGCCACGATGAGCAGTCCCCATTTATAAACGGTGAGTCCGAGTATCTCGTATTCTCCAAATAATTCCATGAATGCTTCCATCCGGTTATCCTCCCTGTCTGCAGTATTTGCATTCCAGGCACGGGTTTTGTTTAGCCGGAATGTGATAGTCGCGGCATTCACCGCATTGGCCATAATGCCTGCAGGACTCTTCCTGGCAAGGTTCCAGGGACATCCTGCAGAGTGTTATGGCTTTATGGCAGCAGGAGAAATTATTCGTCTTTTGGCTTGCTGGCGATGATTTCTTCTTTTTCATCTTCTGTGATCCAGCCTCTCTCCACTGCAGTCTGAAGCGCTTCGTCTGTGAGACGGCCCTGCTGGTATAATCTTTTCAGTCTTTTATACATTGAGATCGTCACCTCCTAAAGATGCGATGATCAGGTCATCAACTACGCTGCTGAGATCATCTTTTTCAGATTTCAGCATTTTTACTTCCTTCTGAAGAGCTTCGATTTCGGTCAGCTCCGCTCCTGCTTCTTCTGCATCTTTTGCCTGCTGAAGCCAGGAATCGAAGGACGCCTCTACGCTCTCTGCCAGATTTTCTCTGTATCTGGTTTTGATTTCAAAGCGATCATATCTGTAGTATTCCTGTGCTGATTCTCCTTCTGAGGCCGCCTGGCGCTCCAGGGGGCCTTCGATATTGTCATACAGGATTACTGTGCATGCGGCTCCTTCTCTCTTCGGGAAGGCCTCAATTTCAAGCCGCACAGAGGGTTTGATATTGCTTTCTGTTTTCATGACTGGCTACTCCTTTCAATAGCTTAATGTTTACAAACGGCTGAATCCATTTCTCATAGAATCCATGAGAGTCTGAATGATCTATAAAACCCATGTAGCTGATCATTCCAGAGGCGTTCGTTTTGGAGATGTACTCTTTCTTGGATATGACTTTTGCTTTCCTTGAAATTCTGTACATAACCGACTTACGGAGCGTCGTCCATCCTTTGTGGAACTTATACCCCAAAAAGTCGAGTGGGCGAATGCGCAGATGGAAAACCTGCCAGGTATCCTTGATTCGCATCTTCACTTTATTTAGCCATCTGGACGTGTATCTTATTGCTGCATGCAGTCGTTTCTTAGATGAATCAAACAGGATGATGTCGTCGACGTATCTGGTGAGATGTCGGACTCCACATACTTCTTTGAGCTTGTGGTCTAGATCCTGAAAGAAAAAGTTGAGGAACCATGGCGACGTGTAAAGCCCTACCGGGATGCCGACTGCATCAATCTCCGGTAGCATACGGGTATGTGTGGCCATGGCCTGTTGATAGCTTGCGATAATTTTAAAAGCTAATCTTAAAAACTTACGGTCTTTGATTTTCTTTTCCAGCTTCTTCCGGAGCTCCTCATGCGGGATACTCGGATAGCATTGCTTTACATCGATCTGCGCGACTTTGCTGGTTCCTACCGGATCCTTTGCGATCCAATGCTCTATGATTTTCCTCGCTCCGTCGGTTCCTTTTCCTGGAACACAACCGCAACTGTACTCGTAGGCTCCATGCATCACGATTTCTTTGAATACCTGAACGAATGCATGATGCACGCACTGATCAGGAAAGAATCGAGGAACTGCGATGATACGCTTTTTCTTCTTGATTCCATCGTTGATTTCACGGATCGTGTACTTATGCGGTCTGAAGGATTCTGTGATAAGCATCTCCTGCAGCTTCCCTGCGTACTTGTCCAGGTCGTTTATGACTCTCTGAACAGATGGCCGGTTCATTTTATGCTTCGCTGCATTCTTGATTGCTTCCTTCAGATTATCGATGTCTACAACTCTCTCGAAGAGGTGACCGATTCTCTTTGTGTACTTAATTGGTTTCATGGTCTACTCTTATCTCTTTGTTAGCCTCACCGGCTTTCAGACTTGCTACTAACCGGTGCCATTTACGGCCTTAATTTTCACCAAGCGGTGAGGCGTCTGAATGACGGCAATCTTTAAGATTGCGAATAAAAGCACGGCATTTTTATATATCAAAAATTGGAAAAATGCCTATATTGAGATAATTAACAAAGTGGGCGCCCGCCGATGTTCCAGTTCGAATTACCAGAGCCGTTGTTGCAGTTCCGATAGAAAGGCCCGGCATTCGTGCCGTTGTTCACGTTACCACCGGAGATAACCACCGAGCGCGCGTGCTTTTATTCCCTATAATTTACAAGTTACATATTTCAGATTTCAAAGAGGACGCTGCTTTCCTGGCATGCATATGTTAGGTTCCTTTGCCGGGAAGCCTCCGGGGGAGAAAATCCCCCGGTCCCCCTTGAAATGGTTATTTTCTTGCCTGAGGGCGCCCGCCGATGTCCCAGTTCGAATAACCAGAGCCGTTGTTGCAGTACCGAAAGAAAGGCCCGGCAAACGTGCCGTCGCTCACGTAACCACCGGAGAGCACCAGCTCACCGCCTTCGGCCTGATAGTAGTAGTCAGGGAAGAAAGTGCCTGATGAGCCTGTTGCATCGGTGCAGATTTCAATTTCCGGCCACTCCGGGTCATAGCCAAACTCTTTGACATATCCGTTCGCCTTCGCTGCTTCATAGCCTACTTTGAAATAGTCTCCTTCGTATACTTTATCCGCATAGCTGCTGCGCTTGTTACAATAATAGTGCTGCCAGTTCTTAATGTTGTCACCGTCTCTGAACTGCCACATATTTCCGTACCAGTCCTCGATCCAGAGGAAACGTACCGCACTCATGCCGTTCGTCTTTCCATCGACTCTTCCGTTCGGAGACGCCATTTCGATAGTTGCTCCTGTCGGCTGCAGAGATGACCAGAGTACGCTAGTTGTCGTGATTGCGACTGGATCACCGTCGAAGTATACGCATACTGCATTACTGATCTCTGTGGAATCTTCGATTTTGGTGACTCTTCTGTCTGCCGCTAAACTCTGAGACCATAATCCATTTCCGATGGAGATTCCCTGACCTACAGCGAATCTATTTCCGTAATCTTTCACGACCGTGATATAGTTTCCGGTTCTTGCCTGCAGGGCAAGTCCTTTTGTTCCGTCGTTCGGGAACTCTGTTCTTCCTGCTCCAAGTGTGCCCTGCGCATGAGAGTTTGCAAACATTACAATGTAGCAGGTGTCTAAGAAGTGCATAGCCCATACGTCGTCTAAGTACCAGTTATCGCCTTTTGTCGAACAAATTGCTCTAAAGGTGTCACGATTTCTGCTATGAGCTGGGAATGCTCCTGCTTTGGATTCCAGTTTAAGTGCAACTACCGTTCCTGACGGTATCGAACTCAATGAACCAGGAAAAATTGGCAAATATACTTTTTCGCTGATTCTTCGATCTGGACCGTCTGTAAACATATGGTCCAGATGCAGGTGTCCGATTGGCCCGGATGATATACCTCTGTATTCCCACTTCACACCGTCAGCGTCGGTTTCAAACCATCGGCCTGTATATGTAAGTGGGACTTCAAGCATAACGTCTCCGTTGGATCCGTCCCACTGAAAGTCTGCATCTCCCAGGTATGCATTTACGGTTCTGTCTTCTGCCAGGTTGCATGGACGCATTTCGCTGAATGGATAATGACTCATCATATCGTTCTGTACAGTGCCGTTTCCGACTGCTGCCTTACAGATCATTCCGACTGCATCTCCCACTCTTTCCCACGTTGCGGAGCTGGGTCCGACTTTTCTTCTGGCCGCCAGAAGCTCCACCTTGCTCTGCTCGATTAAGGTTACCCTTGTTTCCAATGCTTCCAGATCTGCCTGCAGAGCAAGTGCTCCGGCGCTGTTGATAGTCACGTTTTCCGCATTTGCAACTTCCAGATAATAACTCAGGTTGATCACTGATGGAATCACGCCGTTATATGCCGGCATGTAGTCGCTTGTGCTGGCTGTTGCGATGCTGTAGAGGATTTCTCCTTTCTGTGGATCTTTCGCAAAGATACCAAGCTCTGTGATATCGTAGCCAGTGCTCAGTGTTTCTGTTTCGCTCTTGTTTGTGATCGCAATCTTCAGAATAAGTGTATTGTCTGCATCGCTGATACTTTTGCTCTGAATCGGGAAGGTCTGCTTCGGTGTCTTCAACGCTGTTCTGCCTTCCAGGTTTTCCCCTGAAGAATAGCTTCCTGATCCAGTCTGTACCTTTGTAATCTGGATAGACGTCTGTCCAGCCTGAGCTTTTGCCAGAAGTGCCTTTCCGGCTGTTGTCAGCTTGCTTTGATTCCAAATTAACATTTAATGTTCCTCCTTTATGAATGATGTAATATTGTAAATATCGCCCTTTTGTGCAATATTGATTGAACTGTGAGCATCTGTTATACCGTTATTCTCATTGGTTATGCAAGACTGATTTTCCGTAACGACTCCGTATGCTGCTATACTTTGTCCGGCCGGAGCCTCCGCGTCCTGATTTACGGTATTTAGTACACAGGAATCCTGTGATACTGTACCTGCCACTGTGGCCGCGTATGTGGCCTGTCCTGCCTCTTTATCCTCTCGGATGATATTCAGGACGGTACTCTCCTGAACTGCGACCTGATGGATAGCTACGTGTGCGTCAGAGTGAATGTCTCGAACGATTACTACTTCTCTGATATGAGACCGGACGTTTTTGCCTTCTTGATCATGGATGCAAGTTGATCTATGATATCTGGTGTCAATCGTGCCGATGTAATAATGTCGAATGTTCCAGGAGTAAATGGTGGATCTGTATAATCAAACCACTCCTGAATCTCTCCTTTTCCAAATACGACCGTAACCATGTCTGCTACCGTGGCCGGTGTTCCTGCGTAGGTGTACCATTTCAATGTGTTCTTTACGATTTCTCGTTTCTGTTCAATACTCAGGTTCTGCTCATAGTACATGGCTCTCATTTCTACCGCGAAATAATCCAGAATGTCTTCCGGAAGATCATCTACCATGCTGTAGCACATCGCCTGATCGGCGTAGCTCTTAACTCTGATCATGGCCTGCTGCATGGCATAGCTTAACGCCTGAATCTGTGGCGATTCTTTGTCCGGCCATACATCTATAAGCCGCCTTCTGTAAAACTAATCATCCTCTAAGCCTCCGTACGTCACCGTTTTTGAGGAAAGCTTAGCACGTTGGCCTTCCCGATGACCTGGAACACTGGAAGAGTAACCTCCACACGTTTTGCACCTGCAGACATCATCTGCTGGATCAACTGTGATGGGTTGATGTCTCTGCCGATCTTGTTCCGCTGCCATATGATGTAATCGTCTACGGCAGCATTTACGGCTGTTTTGATTGTGTCCACTTTCTTCAGATCGCTCTGGTTTACAAAATATTTTACGTTGATTTTGTAATCTACGGTTTCCGGAGCTTTGACCGTTACGCGATCGGTCAGTGGCCGGATCTGTTCGTCAGACAAGAATTTCTGGACACCCAGGAGCATGCTTTCTGAAGGCAATTCTCCGTCGGCCATAATAAATTCGATCGTGACATCTACCGGATCATCACTGTAAATCAGAACATCAGAGATGTTGGCGTTATAAGTTTTGAGCCAGTATCGGTAGGATTCTTCCGGGCCAGCTACGGAGTACTTCGACGGAGCAATGTAGATTCTGTCTTTCAGAGTATCGTCGTCTTCGATGTCAGCACCTCCGGTTGTTGGCTCTGTGTTGGCTACTTTGGCCACGTATGGCACTGGATCCACTAAGACATTGATTTCTCCTGTTTCCAGGTTATTTCCAGCCACGCCGCTTGTCATGCATTCTGCAGCTACGTCTACGCTGGTTCCGCCTGCTGGAATTTCAGCAGGCGACTCTGTCTGAAAATAGATCTCTCCATTGGTGACTCTGGTTCCTTCCGGGATCTCCACCGTGTTTGGCCGGATTCCAGAAAGAGTAAAGCGGATCATCGCCCTTGACGGTTTCGCCTGCTCCCGCGCAATTCCTTTCATTGCTGCCAGATTATCCAGATACTCACCGTAACTGTACTTCAGGAGATCTTGTTTTCCGGTCTTATCAACGTACAGAAGCGCCTGGTATATCTGGATACTAAGTGCATACAAGATCAGCGACATCGGATCCGCGCGTTCAAGAACCACATCTTTCCCGGTTATTTCTTTATACCGGTTCTGATAGTCCCGGACCAACTGAGTCTGCACATCGTCCAGCTGTAGATCGTCGATGAAGCTGACATCTGGTAAATTTAAAATTTCGTCGATCATCCTTGCTCCCTCCTTTCTATATGAATTTGCGTCTTTACGACTCCTTTCCCATTTGAGGAACGATCAATCCCTGAAACAGTAATATCCGGGATATATTGATCAACCTTTTCTGAGAGTTCGAGCGCGAGCAGATTGATGGATTGCTCCGGACCGAGATCGAGAATATCTGGTGATATTCCGAACCCCCTGCTCCCTGGAAGCGTACCTGCTTTCGTTGTGATAAGGGCTTTCAGCTGCAGGTTGTATTTTTCAACATCCGGAAGCCCTGCCGTTGATTTGATTTCGATGTTATCAATCTCCTTCATTGCTCCCTCCTTACGCATACTCTGCAAACGTGATATTGATTGTTGCCTTTACGAGTTCTCCTCTGCTCCAGATCGTATCCCATTCTTCGCTGATGCTTGAGATGTATACTTTTCCGGATCCGACTCTTTTCCCGCCGATGATCAGATAGTCAACTTCTCCGGATCTGACAGCGGATTCCAGCCTTTCGATGGTCGCCCTTGGTTTCACTCCATGTTCTGCAGATAGAATTGCTGTGATGGTTGTTTCATCTGAGTCCGGTCCCTGAAATTCAGACCGCGGCGCGGCACCGATGATTTCATGTTTTTTCCATCTTCCGGCAACCATCCGTTTAAAATCACTCAGGGCCAGTATTTTTGTTTGAGCTGACCTCAAAATGTGATCAGTTTTCCAAAATTTCCAACAGTAGCCATTCAACTCATCGCCTACACTTTCTTTTCCAACGCTTCCAATCTTCCGAGCAGGTTTTCATTTGTTTTCTCCAGAGCGCTGACTCTTTCGAAAAGCTTCAGAACCTGCGCCGCCGTGAAGGTTCCTGAAGCGCAGATGTATCTGATTGCTGGACCTCTGTATTCCACCGTCCCATCCTTAAACTGGATGTATGCCTGACCTGGTGTCTTGGAAAATTCTTTTCGGTATACCTTTTCTCCGGATACGGCCGGCGGCTTGGCGACATTCCAGTATGGTCCAAGAATGACACCATTGGCTGTCCCGTTGGATAAATGTAAACCAGAACTTCCTCCCCGATCAATGGTGCTTTATACTCATCATTAAGCGAGAGAATCGGGAACGGAGCAGTTACAGCATTATCCATGTCCGGATATGTCACTTCCGCCATTCCATTTTCGTAGTCGATCTTGGAAATCTTCCCGATTCTGATATGTTTCTCTGCCATAAAACGTTTCCTTTCTAATCCTTTCTAATCAAATGTTCCGCTGTTGACCCAGCCCCAACAGTGAGTTTTGCTCCAATTTATTGTTACAAGATGGTATGGATGTGCTTTTCCCGAGCCATTCACTTTTGTGATTTTAGCCGGACCAGCATTGCCCATGTATCCTTTTGCGCCTGGGTAGCTTGAATAGTAATACATTCCACCGTGGAAGTTTACGATATCTCCAACCTTGTACGTTTTCTTTTTTGCCGGCTGTTTTTGCGGCGTTTTCGCCGGTTTTGATGGCGCTGGAGTAGCTGGAACATGTACCAACCGAGTCTGACACTTGTGGATTTCAATTTCCTGCGTGGTGCCGTCTGATGATACTGTCGTCTTGACCTGATCCACATAATACTTGCCGTTCGCTTTCCCAAGCCCTGAAAGAGTAATCGTAACTCCAGCCATGACTTTAGGATTTGCCCATATCGTCCCTGTGAGCGTAGTCGCTGATTCATTCGATTCATTCACTCTTGCTGCGGCTTTGTACTTGGCGTCGTTGATATCGTCCGCCTGTTCATTGATTCTAAGCACTCGGCTGCCTGTTGCATTTTCCTTGATCAGCCGATGAAGGTACTGATCTCTTTGTTGTCACTTCCGCTTTTGTAAGACGTTCTGGCTCCTGTGTACGTTCCAGTCAGCGTGTCCTTGAAGTCCCATTCGTCATCGATGAAATCCTTCCTGGTGATCGTTGTTACTGGAGATTTCTTCTCATACTTTCCTTTGTCAAATATGATAATTTTCCCCCGATACACTTTCATAGCCAGCCCATAACTGCTGCAGATACTGTACAAAAAGGCGGAATCTGTTTTTTCTGACTGCTCTATTTTTGCAATCGAAATCTTGTTTGCGTCATAGCAAAATCCGAGGCCATATTTTTTTGCGATCTCGGATCCGATCTGCCGGATCGTGACTGACTTCCATGTTTTGGTGCGCTCCGTCTCTTTGAAAGATTCGCTTGCTGGAATTGCCAGGCCTCCGAATGTAGCCTCCAACGGCCCGCCTGTGAATCCTATTGAATCCAGGACAAAGTTACCGCATTGCGTGGTAAAGTTTTTTCCCGCCTCTGTCCAGTTTTCGAACAAGATCGAAGCGTCTATCTTATCACCTTTTGTCGGATACCAAGTATTCAGCCATTTCATGTCTACGTTCTGAAGCACGATGTCCAGAGAGTCGCTGGATCCGCACGCCACATCTGTGTAAACAATCTTTTTTAGATACGGCGCGATGGATTCATTGACATTTTTTCCGTTGAATTTGACTGTCGGCTTGGCTTTTCTTGCGTTAGCCATCTTCGTCTCCTTCCGCGTACTCATAGATCACATCATCGCTGTTATCAACGGTCTGTCTCCAAAATGGAGCATCTTCGTCGCTTTCTTCTGGAAGATCCGGCACCGTGATTACAGTGCCGGAAGAAAACACCAGGGTTTCCAGCAGCGGCCAGTTTGCTTCTATGAGGTTTTTCATATATTTTTCTGATCCGAAAAGCCTAAACGAGATTAAATCCCATGTGTCTCCCTGGATCGTAGTGTATGTCGTACTCACGATCGTTCCTCCTTATGCAAATGACAATCTGCCTTTATTTCTGATATATTCTTTCATCATCCGCTCGAATTCTTTCTGGCTCATGCGGTTTGCTTCCACGATATCTTTCTTGTCCGGAGCATCTCCTTCAAATCGATAAGTCGGACTGAATACGAAGGTAGTTCTTCCCCCGTCATCCTTCTTATCTTTTTCAGCTTCTTTACTTCCAGAAAAGCTCTGAACTGTTTCTCCCAGGACAGAAGTCCGGGACTTGAATTCAGGCATATCGATGGTTCTCGTCTGCTGGCTTTCAGAATCTACTGGCGTGATATTATTCTGGACAGTCTGCTGTTCGTTTACGAGTTGCTTATTTAGTCCGGTACTTGCAGCTCTTCCTAAAGATGCACCGGCATTCTTGATTGCGCTAAGTGTATTCTTCATTCCGACTACAAGTCCTTTTCCGGTAAACATACCGGATTCCGTCGTAATCTTAGACGGCGAGTGAATCTTCAGCGAACTGTTGATTGATGCTGATGCAGCTCTTGCGATGTTGCTGGCCGTTGCCATTACGGATCCACGCATGGAATTCATACCATTGACCAATCCGGCCATCATATTCATTCCTGAGCTATACAGGCTTACGGATGCGAACGCCGAACGAATTCCTGAAGCAGAGCTTCCTGCTGCCGACACAGCTTGCGCGCCTCCGGCTCTTACCGCCGCGACCATCTGATTCATTCCACTTGTCACAACCGCTACGGTCGCATTCATGGAAGTTATCGTGCTGGTTCTTACCTGAGTTCCAGTCGTCTGCACAATGGAGCGGATCTGCGTACTTGATGTTGTGATCTTTGCCGTAATGTTGGCGGATCCCGTTGTGATCGTCGTTACAACCATCGTCATCGTCGCTGCCACCACAGCCTGGATACCTGTCATGGCGGTCTGCGTAGTTGTACGCATCGTGGCCATTTCAGACATTATTGCCTGATTGGACTGCACCATCGATGTCTTAATTCCCGCGGTTACCGCGGACATAGCTGTCGTAGCAACCGGTCCAAGTCTGCCGAGTGCTCCGACCGATGAAGTCAGTGATGTTGCAAAGGATGTTGCCGATGCGGCTGCCATTGTAATCCCATCTGAAAAAACAATCATAGCCGCTGATGTTGCGATCATTGGGCTTGCGAGCTCTGTGATCGCTGTTGTAAATGGTGCCACAGCGGTTGATAATCTAACAAACGCCGCGGCGGTTGGCGCCGTCACAGAGTCGATACCTGCCGCGCTTGCCTTAAAGGCAATAATTGATGCGCTGCAAAGTGTTAACGCTCCGGCTGTCATCGTGATTCCGGTTGCCAGAAGTACTATTGCGGCGGCGGCCGCTGTGCTTCCGACTGATAATGCTAAGATTGCTGCCGCTGCTGCCGTCCCGGCCGCTGCAAGCGGTACAAGAGCCGCTGCAAGCGGTGTTGCTCCGGCAGCAATAACTGCAAATTTTGCTGCTGTTCCGGCCGCGCCTTTCGCCATCGATTTAAGCGCCGCGCCTGCTGTTTTCGCACTGCCTCCAATGACTCCTACAGATGCGGCTGCAAGCACCATTGCCGCTGCAAGCGGTGTCATACCGACGGATGCTGCCAATGCTCCGGCGGCAAGTACAAGAAGCGCTGCGCCTCCTGCTGTAGCTCCGGCGGCCATTGCAACCGATGTTGCTGAAAATGGAAGCATCGCCGCGGTGAGCATCAGAATTGGTGTTGTCGCTGACAACGCTACAGTACCGAATAATCGAACCATCGTTGCCAAGAGTAGGAAGGATGCCGTACCAGCCGTTGCTCCTGCAGCGGTAGCTGCTATTGCGGCGGCAAGTACCAACGCTCCAGCTCCAACCACCAGCACGCCTGCTCCGGCGCCTGTTGCCGCTGCTGCCATTGCAAGAAGTCCTGCCGCGGCCGTAAGTGCTCCGCTACCGCATAATGCTGCAGCTCCTGCAAATGATGTCAACGCTACGCTTAACGAAAGGATTACTGTTGCTCCCTGCTGTCCATATGAGACAAGTATTGGCAGTGTTACCGACATTACAGTAAGTGCTGTTGCGCCAAGCATCGCTGCCGTTGAAACTAAGGTGAACGCTGCTCCCATCGCTCCGATTGCTGCAGATCCCGCCAGTAAAACTGGTGATAATGCTCCAGCTGTCGCTCCAAATGTAACCAACCCGGCCGCCATAAGGGCCATAGCAATCTGCGCTGCCGGTCCTGCGTTTGCAATCTGTGTTGCCGCCTGCACCATGATCAGACATCCTGAAGCAGCCAGAACAATAGATGCTCCGAATGCAACCAGTCCAACTGATGCTACTGTGAGTGACGGTCCAAGCGCTCCGGCAACTGCCAGAAGAGCAAGCATTCCACCTTCCATAAGCGCGAGCGCAGCCATTGCTGTTGGCCCCGCTGCCGCTACCTGCGTTGCAGCTATCGCATGAGGCTCATTCCGGCTGACGCCATCAGAACTGCACCTCCAAAGGCTAAGAGGCCGGCTGCAGATCCTACGAACTGAGTTCCGAATGCTCCAGCGACTGCCAAAAGGGCAATCATTCCGCCTTCCATAAGGGCCATACTTCCGATTGCTGTTGATCCGGCTTCTGATAACTGGATCGCTGCCATTGCCATCAATGACATTCCGGCTGAGGCCATCAAGACCGCGCCGCCGAAAGCCAGAAGACCATTTGAACTGGATGATAATGCGGGACCCATCGCTCCGGCGATTGCCAAAAGTGCCGCTATTCCTCCGATCATGATCGTAATTCCGGCGAGCGCTGTGCTACCTGCTGAAGACAGCTGAACTGCAGCTATCGCCATGAGGCTCATTCCGCTGACGCCATCAGAACCGCACCACCAAAGGCCAGAAGGCCTTGCGTTCCAGCTTGAAGCTTCGGAGCAACCTGCCCAGCAACTGCCATCACGCCAACGATACCGGCAAGCATCATTTTGGTTGCGACCTCAACTTCGGGTCCTGCTTTGCTCAGCTCTTTTGCTGATTGGATAAGAACCCATACACCTGCCGCTGCCAACGCGAACCCTGCACCTACTCCGAGGACATTCTTCGCGGCCGCAGACATCGCTGAGCTGCTCTGATCTATTGGATTTACGGTCTGTTTCACACCTTTTCCGAGCGTCAATGCTGCCTTTCCAACTTTTCCAAACACGCCGACAATAGAACTTGCTACTTTAAACAGCTTGCCGATGACCAAGAATGCCGGTCCCACAGCCGCTGCCATAGCTACCCATTTTACGATATTTTTCTGCATAGCCGGATCCAGATTATTGAACACATCTATCGCTTTCGTGATCTCATCGACTGCTGGCTGCAGATATTCACTTGTAATTTGTCCGATATTGTACTTCATGACATCGAAGGAAGAATTCAGCTTCTCCAACGATCCGCCCATTCCTGAAAGAAGGGCGTCTGCCATGCTGTGTGATGTACCGGCGCAATCTTCCAGTGCTGCAGAATAAGCCTGTACTTTTTCCGGCGATGCTGCAATCAAGGTCAGCCATTTCGACATCTGATTCTTGCCGAAAATTGCGGCCGCTGCAGACAGTTTTTCTTCGCTGGTTAATCCCTCGAAGCTATCATGCAGCTGTTTCTGAACCTCTACCATACTCTTCATGTTGCCGCTCGAGTCGAAAATCTGCAGTCCGAGTTTTTCCATCCATACGGCGCCATCCTCTGCCGGGCTGGCCAATCTTGCAAGTCCTGTCTTTAGTGCTGTCGCACCTTCTGAACCTGAAATAGAGGCGTCTCCGAATATATCCGTGATCGTAGCCAGATCAGACATCGACCATCCAACGGAGTTACAGATCGGGCCTGCGACAGACATCGCGTCAAACAGATCTGTGACAGTGGTGTTGGCCTGAGATTGTGCCTTCGATAGAATATCGGCCGCTGTGGATGCATAATCCGAGCTTTTGCCGAACATTTTCAGCGCATTTCCGAGCCCGCTGGTGACTGACGACAGGTCCGTTGCCGTTCCTGCGGCCAGATCCAGTGCCGGTGTCAGCATATCTGCTGCTTCGGCCGCCTGGAAGCTGACGGGAAAATTCAGCGTTGCGTCCGCAGCATCCTGCATTCCAAACACAGAATTCGCGGCTGCTGTTTTCATTGCAGACTCGAGTGCTGCCGCTTCGCCGCTTGTAGAGCCATGGTTGCCTGGACCAATTTCAGCGTCTTATCAACATTGCCGAATTCCTGAACAGATGAGGTCCCAAGCGCAATGATCGGCATTGTGACGCCTGCCGTCAGTGTCTTTCCAGCATTGGTGAAGGCATCACCCATGGAGCTTAATGTTTTCTGCGCCTCCTTAATAGATGACGAGAAAGATTTTTCTAATTGTCCAGCGATCTTGATCGCTATCTTATAGTCGCTCATTTCTTCGCCTTATTAACCTCCTTCAGATCCTCGCACAGATCCAGCAAATCAAAGAGAGACAGGCCGAGAAAGAAATCCAGACCTGTCTGCAGATTGATCGACAGAACTAGGCAAACTTTGCGGAGGTCGGATAAGTCGTTCGGATTTATTCCTCGCCGAAGAAAAAAATGTGTAACTTTATTTTTGATCTTCATCGCATCACGAGGCGCTAATCCCTTAAAGAATTCAACCGGTCGGCCGGTTGCGCTCGCTGCGATAATCATCGCGTATTCCAGGTTTGTTTCTGGCATTACGGTGACTACACCAGATGCCTGAAGAACTTTATTTGCTTTGATCAGATCGTTGGCTGTAATTTTTTCCATGCCAGACATATCGATCTCGCCGATTGTTTCTCCTTCGAACTGGTAGACTTTTACAAACTTCACAACGTTGTCATCTTCAACTTCATTTTTCTTGCTGTCGATAACTACAATTTCTGTTTTTTTCTCAGTTGTTGCAGCATTGTCATTGTTTACGGTGTTTTCGGTTGCTTTCTCACTCATATCCTTTTCCTCCTGTTAACACTGGCTTCTGATTTTGGCGAGCATATCTTTTCCGTTTAAAACGTATTTAAAGTTCAGCTTGTCCAGCTCCAGTGTTATCTTGTTGTTGATCATTACTTTGAGATAGAGTACCTCCATCTCGATTTCCGGCTCTCCTTTTTTGCCTTTGGATAATTTTCCCATGCTCGAAGTGGTAGATTTTCCTCTGGTCACGATCTTGACAGGAACGTAATCTGTTCCGCCTGTGGCCGAATTCATAACCTGCATGGATCCCCGAAGCGTTAACTGCGGCGGATTGGTTGTGTCCATGAGATTGAACTGATCCGTATACAGGTTACTGAACGGGATCTTAATTTTCATGGAAGAAAACTGTCCTGTTACCGGATCTTCTACCTCTCCTAAGATGCCGGCAGCCTCGATCGTATCTGTGATCGCCTCTAAGCTCGGAAGTTCTACCTCTCCGGAGATTCCGATCAGCTTTTTCGCTTTGCTGTCGTAGACGTTGTAGTTATTGATAACCTCAGGAATAATCATTACTCTCCACCTCCCAGAATGCTGGCCAGAAGTTCTGTATCATAGCTCAGCGTGTTGTCGATTTCCTGTGCCGGGGTGTATGGTGCGATTTTCTGCCGAAAAGTCATTTTGCCCGCCAGGATATCGGTCGTCGGGTTATCATCTCTTCTGTACTCAATGGATGCCCCTGCCCATTTGTCTGGAGCGTATGCCGCGCACCGGATATTCTCCGAATCCACGATAGACTCGATAAGAACCTGGTTCATCGGATCGTCTACTCTGTCGAAATAAGTCTGAATGAAGGTGTTTGCCTGCCAGTCAAACATGCGGCGTACCGGGATCCAGATATCCTTTGCATCATTGCTTCCCGGGAATGCGCCTGTGTAATTACCCCAGCATCTCCAGCCATTTACGTTTGTGGCGGTGACGACTCCATATGTATTGACCGTGGATGCCTGATCCTGATCAACAAAAATTTCTGTTCCGTCCGCCAGACACTGACCGGTTACCCCAAGCAGCTTGTTGGATGGAGAAAGATTCGGGACGTCATCGTTCTCCGTATCCTGGTATGCGATCATTGCTGCCACTACTGCAGATTTTGCCAGAACAAGCTCTCCGATCTTATCAGATGGCCAGAGAACCATGCAGTGTGCGGATGTATATCCGCTGTCCTCTTTGATTTTTTTGCAGTCGGTGTACTTGGTTGCCTTGGCTGTATCCAGATCGAGAAGTGCCATTGCCTTAAACACACCATTGATGTTTTCTGCCTTTGCGGCCAGAGCAACGCCTACTTCCGGAATCTGAGACCAGCCCGGTGCAAGAATCAGCCCGGGAACAACGCCAAGATCCGGATAGATTCTTCTGATCAACTGTACGCCGGTTTCCGAACCGGTGCTCGGATCGTATGCTCCGATAATCTCTGTCTTGGTTACCATACTCGGATCCAGGACGTTTCCGGAAATCTTCAGGCTTGTCTCTGACTTTCCTGTTCCTGTTGCCAGGAGAGTGATGATCAGATATCCTGTCGTGCTGTCAAATTCTGCCACATAGTCTTTCCTGCCACCAATGCTGCAGAGCCTGTTGCTCCTTTGACAGTAAGACATCCATAAGTACTCCCGGTTTGTTTACAACCGCCTGCATCTGATTTACCTGATAAGTAGTCTCAGCGAGGGTTTTCTTATGTTTTTTCGGATCCAGAACGTTAATGTAAACGACCGGAGAGATCTGGTAGATGTTGGCTGTTGCATACATGGTCTGGCAGAGGGTGTAGTCTGCAAAATCTGTACTGTATCCGAGCGCTGCCATTGCCTCCTGTGCAGAGTTTGCGAGGATCGGCTTATTTACAACTGCGGCCGGATCAGCGGCCATGTTACTGGTGCAGTACCGATGACCACCTGAACGGAGCAGTTGCCTGTGATTGGCGCTGAGAGGGCTGTGCTCTCTTCGTGGACGAAAACTCCATGCTTGCTCATTAGATAGTTCCTCCTTCTTTTCTTGTTTCTTTATACTCCAGCGCTTTATTGAACGCTGTATAGATGTATCCGGTTTTCTTCCGGATCATCTGTTCTGCCATCGCGTATTTCATGATTGGCAGATATAAATTCCCGATCTCCGGGCATTCTTTCTGTGCCTCTTCCAGCGCTTCCGGCTTTTCCGTATAAACGGTGTTCTGGACCGCCACGCCTGGAATCGTCGGACCGACGTACATCATCGGCTCCTTGGTGGCTGATTCTTTTTCTACAGCCTGAACTTTAGGCTTGGCTGCCTTCTTTGCAGTGGTTTCAACTGCTTCTGAATTACTCATGAGAATTCATCTCTCCTTTCCAGCTTCGGAATATTGAATGTCATTTCAACTGCTCCGAAGTAATATGGATAAGTATCCTCATCCTGAATGTCTGTGCTCATTTTGGGCTCTGCGCGGTACTTATGATTCAGCAACGGCTCCTGCAGATATCTATTCGTGATTCTTTCCATCATCGTCAGAATGTGTAAATAGCCGCCGCCTTTCAGGTCATCGTCATAAACTCCCAGAAGAACATAAACTCTCTGCTGCCATGGCTTCTCTTCATCGGTCGAAGCATCGGAAAGCCTGGCTATTGCATACGGGAAATACTGTGATTCGTCTTCCTCATCTTCAGTAACAACCGGCAGGCGGTTCTTGTACACAGTCACGCCGACTTCTTCGCCTATGGTGTTCTTCGTGTATACATCCTGCAGAACAACTTTTAAGTCTTCCGCGAAGTCGTCAAGAAATTCTTTTTTCGTCATGCTTTCCTACCCCACCAAAAATTTGATCTGAGCCTCGATGTTCTTGTAGAGCATCTGTTTGATTTTGGGTTCCAGCTTGTCATACACCTTCTCATTTCCGATCATGACCGGCACCGAGTTCGAGCTCAATTTCTTGAGTGGAAACCTGGCTTTGCTTCTTCTCTGGTAGATCTGTCCATTCAGCTTTCCCTCTCCTTTGAATGCTTTGATGCCGCCCATGTTCAATGCCTTCAGTCCATTCCCTTTTACAATGTTTGCTTTTGCTCCGCTTTTAGGTGCGGTGGTCTTGAAGGATGTGATGCTGAGAGGTTTTCCCTTGGCCTGCACTTCGGCTTCCAACCGGCTATAAGTTGCCTTATGAATGTTCATGTTCCCTTTGAATTTTCCGGACTTGACAGTATAGACGGCTCTGGCTCTGTCTGATAGCTGCATCTTTGAGCTGCTTGCTGTCTTGTTGATTCCCCTGCAGATGACTTTTGGTGCATCGTTTCCAATTTTCCCGAGAGCGTTGTAGACCCTCTTGAGGTCGGATTTGTCAACTTCTACTGTGATCATGCGCGATTCGCCTCCAGTGTGATCGAATAGATTCCCATTTCATCGATAGCATCTGCCACGCGATAAATTTTTCCGTCCAGGTTGATTGTTGTCCCCTGCTTTGGCAGGCCAGCCCGTCCCGGCGCTTTCTTGTAATCAGCAGCGGCCACGTAGATCAGCTTCTGATTCACATAGATACCATCCATGTTCTGATTGAATCTCTTTTCTCTTTCGATCTGCTCATTGTTATCGATCTGAACCGGAACTTCTACGCCGTTCAGCACATGAAGGTCGGCGAATTCTTCCGGATTCATAAACACATTTTTGATGTCTTCCTCGATCAGATCTTTGAAGCCCATTATTTTGCTCCTTTTCTGCTTCTTCGTTCCGGCGTTTTCGGGATTTTACCCACCAGCTCATCTGGCTCTCCGGATCCGGAGTCTCCCGACAGTCCTGGTTCCGCAGTCTGCAGATCGGCTTTTTCTTCCGTTACGATAATCTCTGGATTTTCCGGTTGCTCCTCCGCAGGTGCTTCCTGATCATCTGCTGGAAGTTCTTCTGCTTCTTCAGGATCCTTCTGCCACTCTGCAGATCCTGCATCCAGCCACGCCTGAAGCATGACTGGATCGGAAGTCGGAAGCTTATCTCCTGCGCGATACAGTTTCGCCAGATGGAGAATCGGTCTTTTTGCAATCAGTACCGGAATTTCAGGCATTGATTTTCACCAGAACGGTGGCATCGTTCTCTCCCGCTGCTTCGATGGCATATCCAGCCGGAATATTGGATGATGCTGTTGTAGTGATACAGTCGTTTGCTTTGTCCCAGTACACTACCGCGCCGATTGTGATCGCCGTCGACTTAGCTTTCGGGAATCTGAAGATACCGACAACATGTACACTTCCTTTTCCTTTAGGTGCGATCTCAGTTCCGGCCACTGCGATTCTCTGGCCGAGAACAATGATAGAATTGGCTTCGATCTTTGTTTCCGTGGCGTTGACAAAATCGAGGGTTTCTCCTCGCTGCCAGTACTCTGCTTTACTCATCTTTCACGCCTCCTTTATGCAAGTGCTAATTTGGTGTTTACTTCTTTTCCAGGGTTCTTAACAATTCCACGATAGTCCATCACAGAGATGCCCCAGTCGAGATAGATATCCCACACAAAACCAAGCTGTCCGGCGGATTCCATTCTTCTGATTGTAGGAATTTCCTGACCATTCAGATAATCGATCTCGATTCCGTCGGTATCAGATGCGTCTCCAAACAGAAACCACGGCATAACATTTCCAAGACCGCCGCATTTTGCGTTGATTGTCGGGTCCGGAATGATTTCGAGACTTTCTCTGTACTGAAACAGCGGATTTACTGCCTGCGTGTTGTCTGTTGTGTTAATAGTCGGGCTGTTGAAAAGCGTGTAAATTTCGAATTCCATACCCGCCGCGCAGACGATTTTCGCAGGTCTAATAATGATGGACTGATCAAACTGATCCTTCTGGTTGGAAAGCGCCATGATCATGCTCTGTACTGCATCCTGAGTAATTCCCGTTCCAGATGCAAGTAAGTTCTTGTGAGCTGTTCCGAAGAGCGGAACACCATCATAAATTACCGGGTTGGTAAGAAGAATGTCGAACACCTGACCGTTGATGGTCTTTCTGGCGGACGCTGCATATCTCGCCGGAATGCTCGTCACCAGACCGATATCATCATTAATGAATGCCTGTCGGCTCAATGTGAACTGACGGCCGTAGGTCTTCAGCTTTCTGGTTGGTAATTTGGCATCTCCAAACACATCATGTTTCAGTTCTCCGTTTTCCGGAACCTCTTTGAATTCACCAACCGGCCCAGCGATATAGTAATTGTCGTGTGTCTTAAAATCTTTCAGGCTTCCTTTTTTCGTAAACTTATCAAAAGTTACAGCGGCTTTTCTGTGGCCTTCCTTGTATGCCTTTTCGATCGTCTGATCCAGGATAGACGGAAACGCTGCGGTTGGATTGTAGAATCCTCGCTGCATTACCATATTGAAGATGTCTTCATTCGATCTTCTGTTCAGCCCTGGAGTTGACTGACCATCCTGATTTAAGCATTCGATAGCCATATCTCTGAGGGACATGCCTACCAGGTCTCTTGCTCCTTCCGCCGGGTTATCCAGCTGAATGCCACTTCTGAGGATGAGTGCGTCTGCTGCCGCCGCTCTGTACTTGTCCTCTGCCGTTTCTGTAACTCTCACACCTGTGTTCACCGGCGCTCCGGTAGTTCTAAGGCTCTCCAGGATCGCGGCTCTTACCTGATCCTCTGTGGATCCATTCTGGATATACTGATCCGGCTCCACATTAAAATCACGGCACATACTGCGGATATTCTGGATTCTGGTTCTTTCCGCCTGCATGGCTCTCTGCGCAGCGGCATCCGGATCTTCTGATCCATTTTCTCCGCCTTCGCCGGACTCCCCTTCGCGCTGATGGCCTTCTGGGTTGCCTGCTCCATTACCGTTTCCTGGCACAGCAGCTCTCGCCGCATCGATGCTTCTCTGAAGAGAGTCAAATCTTGCCTGCTCTTCAGCGGTCAGCGATCTGCCTGAGTTCTTGCTGTATTCAGGAGCATCTGCTGTTCGTTGATCATCTGCTCAATCGTCATGTTTCATTACCTCCATGTAATTTTTGTTTATTTGAAGTTGGCGCTCATACATGTCCATGCTGGCATCTCGTGTTTGACCATCTCCGTCTCCTTCAGCATCCGGTTCTTCTTCAGATCTCCCGACGCTACGGTTGGATCGGCCGGCACAGATACGATGCTCACCTCATAAGGCGCCCACTTCCTTGCTATGGAGCATGGGCCGGCGAAGCATCCTCGGACTGCTTATTTGCCATTACTTCCTCCCAGGTTTCTACGATATAGCCTACGGATACGCCTTTCAGAGTTCCGCCTTTGACTTTCTGGTAGATTACTTCTGATGCCTCGTCTTCATCGAATTCGATTTCCGCGTGGCCTTTTTTATCTTCGATCCAGGCGCGATTGATTCTTCCGATCACTTTGTTTCGGTCGTGGTTGAAGAGAACGCACCCGATTGAATTCAGTCTACTGAGGTCTACCGCCCCTTCTGTGTGGTGGTCTAGAATCTCCTGTCCAAACCATCGCAGATACGGTTCCTCGCTGGAGAAAGAAAGTTCAAATTTTCTTTCGTTTCCTTCTCCTTCGATGCTTCTGAGAGAGACTCCTGTTAATTCACGGAATCCCTTATTCTTTTCCTTCTTTGCCTTCTTCTCCGCCGGCATCGCCCTCTGCATTGCTGCCATCGGAGCTGGCGTCTGGTTGTGTATTGGTTTTTCCACCAAATATCACCCTTCCATATCAACGCCTTTCTGTCTGGCGTATTCGATAACTTCTGCAGTGTCGTCGATCTGCTGTCTCCAGTCTTTTCCGGCCTCCGCTGCAATCTGTTTATAGGTCTTCTGGCCAGTGTTGAGTGCAGTCTTGGTTGCGGATGATTCCTTAAGCGGATCGATCCACTTCTTAGGCTGTTTTACCCATCCATGGTTCATGTAATCGTCTTTTTTGTTCCAGAAATTGTTCAAAGAAATATTTCCGGCCAGCACGCAGGAGATGACAAATGTCTCATAGATCTCATCCATAATCTCCAGGATGGCCTCTTCTTCCTCCTGATATGTCATTTCATCTTCGATCATTCCCTGACGTGCAGACGCATAGTTTGTCTCACTCATATCACGGGATGTTGCTTCGTAAGAAAGCCCTTGTCCTGATCCGATCAGCCTCTGCTGCAGCTTGGTGTAAGACGTGGCATCTGTCGCCTGCTGTCGGGTTAACAACCTGAACTTCATCTCCTGCATTCAGTTCCTTGATCATTCCTGGCGTCAGAGTCTTGCGTCGTAGCTGTGCTGCCCTGCGTTCGCTGCATTGCTGCCCGCTCTTCCGATTCCAATTGGCGGAAGTGACTTTTTAATAAAGACGGAAAGACACGCCGCAATTCGTTCCTTGACTGACACTGCAGTCATGAACTCGTTTGTATCGCGGATCCGCGTTACTGTCGGAGTCATATCGCTCATTTCTCTGATCTGAGACGGTCTTCTCTTCGAAAAATAGAAGATCACATCTTTCGCCGGAATCTTTACGGTCTCTCCGATGCTGAATCCATCGATACCATATTGCCGGAAGTAGTAGGCTACCGGCTTGTTGTACTGGTTATATTCAATTCCACCGACGATCCGATTCTTGGAATTCGAAGGTGTACTGATCATAGAGTCCAGCTCATCAACTTCCATCATCTGTAGCTGAAACGGTACGATCCCTTCTTTCGTGTACCGCTTCACGAACAGGATACCGCCGTCTATTTTCTTCCGGACAACTGCCATCCGCAGGATCTGATTCAGGCTCTGTGTTCCTGTCACATCGCAGTTCCGCGCCTTGCACCACTTGCTCCACAAATTTTCCAGCTCTTTATTTTTTTTCTGATCTCCGGTATTTGCCTGAAGCTGAAATCCTGAACCGATCACGTTTCGCTTATAAGCTCCCGTTACAGAGTTCATGATGTCGCTGTTCCGTTCAAGATCGCGCGCTCGCGCTCTGACGGTCGCCCGGTACATCCGATCCGTCATTTCTCCTGATGAATTTGTAGCGTACCATCGGAATTCAGACGTCCATAATCTCCGGCATCATAGTGTCGAATCTCTTCTCCATATCTTCTCCACGCTTCCCTCTTTGCGCCTCGGATAGGTGATAAGAAAAAAATAACGGAATCTAACCAGCTCATCTTTCTTACCTCCCCTCGAACATAGCCACATAGGTATTGTCTAGAAGTTCTGAGCTTCCCTCTGCGTTTACCTGAGCTTCCAGTTCCTTTTTCATGGCCCGCAACGTGGACAGGTCTGCTCTGGACAGCTTACGTGACCCGATCTGGTAGGACTGACCGCCAACCATAATATTTGCAATCGCCTGATTCACTTTGCTCAACAGTTGCGATGCTGTGAGCTGCTGTTCTTCTTCCGCTGCCACTTGTCCACCTCCTTAGATCCAGTTTTCGTTTGTGTTGATCCATGTTTCTTCCGGAGTATACTGCTCCGGTTCTTTCTGCTGTGGTTGCTGCGCTGTCTCCTCTTCCAGATGGATCGTTCTGACTCCGAGGATATCTGCTGCCGCCATATCGTACACTTCTGAATCCAGGTAATGGTTATCGATATGGCTCTTTTGGCACCCACCTTTGAACGGTTCGGTTTCCCGATTTTACGTTGACTTTATGCTCTGCAGTTACCTGTTCTGCATATTCCATGTCACATCCGTCGTACACCATCCATGATCCGCGCCCATTGTCTTTCATCATTCTGGCCGCGATCATGTCTTTATACTTATCGCCATCAACCAGGACCAAATTCATTCCATGCGCCCTGCTGTCTGGTTTATTGATCTTGGACATTTTAAAATGGGAAAGCATCGGGTTGCTGGAGCCCTTGACCGGCAACGCCCAGTCGGAATTACTCGCGCAAAAATCATAGGTGCTGTCAGCATCGTATCCGGAATCGATCAGGCACAGAGAAACAATCAACTGCTCCCCGTCTTTTCTCTGGTACGGAATGTTCATGACCCGCTCGATATCCTGAAAAGATAACGCCTGCCCGTGACAGATGTTCTGACTTGTTATGTAAGCACCCCACGCGCGGATGCTCCAATACAGACAGGTTTCCTGCACGTCTACGCCTCCCGTGAGAAATCTCGCCCAGTCCGGGACAACCAGCTCCGGCAGCTCTGTCTGCCTTTCCATAACAGTCTCTGCTGACGTTTTCAGCTTGGTATCTTCCCATGGTTCTGCGAGCCAGGAGTTCACGAAGTTCTGAAGCTTTTCTGGATCATCCTTGCTGTCTAGGAATTCTTTCACGACCTCAGAAAATCGGACAAATGGGCTGTAGAGTGTGTTGATCCAGTAAGCTACTTTCTTACTGTTCTTCGTGCTCTTCCGCACCGCTCTCCATTCTCCGTAGCGCAGCATCTCATCTTTGTACTGATCGGTTATCGTGCATCCGCATTCCTGGCAGACGTACACAGCCATATCAGCCCTGTCTTGATTGCTCATGTCCTCTCCTGAAGGGAATCTGATCTGCGCGAATTTTAACTCTATGTACTCTCCGCAGTGCGGGCATGGCACATAGTAGTGCTTTTCAATGTCGGCCCCTTCCAGAGCTTTCCATATATGGCCACTCTTCAGAGTCGGGGTTGAAGTCATGTAGATCTTCCTGTTCTGGAAGGTCTTGGTTCGCTCTCTTGCTAGTGAGATCGGATCCGCCTCTTTCTTTGAGGCACCTGGATACTTATCGACCTCATCAAGCATCAGATACTTGATGGCTTTGCTGGCCAGGGATGACGGCGAGTTACTTCCGGCCAGCGACAGATACATTCCCTCGAATTGCATTTCCAGCTTTGAGGATTCATTTTTGTTGTAGAGATTTTTCAGGCTCTTGCTCGCCAGGATCATCGGTTCCAAGCGGTTCTCACTGATACTCTCTGCCAGCTTATCAGTCGGATAGACGATCATCGTCGGGGATGGATCCTGTTGGATAATATATCCGATCATGTTCTGGAGCGCTTCCGTACCTCCTACCTGCGTGCACTTACAAAAGACTATTTCTTCTGTTTCGTAATTTCTCAGCTCATCCATGATGTCTTTCAGATATGGAGTCTTATCGTTCCTCCACGGTCCTGGCATCGCGGACGTCTTCGAATCCAGCATTCGGTATTTATCTGCCCATTCTGAAACAGACAGATTTTCCGGCGGCTTTAACTGGCGCATGGCCTCCTTGATGTACTGGGAAACGTTATACTTTCGTATCTGGATCCTTTTTCTTTTTAGTTCCACGTTTCTTCTCTTCTTCTGCGTCTTCCGGGCCAACGATTCCGGCAATTACAAACGCTCCAAGGAGGCGGTTGATCTCTTCTGAGATTTCCTTCTCCACACGCCTGGATTCTGTCGGCTCTAACGCTCCGGATATCATTCCGATGATTCTTGATGGGAGTGCCATTGCGAATTTTTTAAACACAACAAAAAATTTTGAGTAGTCCATTTTGACTTCCTCAATGGAGATGTATCTTCCGGCTGCGATCTCTGTTTTGATTCGATGCAGTTCGCTCTGCGATTCTTTCAGCATTGCGTCTGCCTCCATTTTCTTTTCCCGCAGTTCCATCTCCTTTTCTGATCGGCCTGCTTTCCCGTAGGCCTTATCAGATAAATATTTGATGTAGCTCTGAATGGTCGGAACCAGATCATATCTTCGGACGGTTCTTTCGTCCTCGATGATCTTAGTTGTTTTGAGCACACTATCTTGAGTTAGCTGCTGAATTCTTCGGACGCTGACTCCGAAGAGCTGAGCGATTACTTCCGTTCGGTAGTAGCTACCTCTCACTTCACCGTTCTCGCTCACACTGATCCCCCCCCTTAGTAACTCTTGGAGATCTTCAATCACAAGGAAATCTCCAGATTCATATCCGCTTCGCGGATTGCTTTCTCGCCCGTGTATTCTTCCCAGCGTCTTACGATCACATCGCAGAATTTTTCGCTGAGTTCCATCAAATAAGCATTGCGGCCCAGCTGCTCCGCTGCCATTAACGTGGATCCGCTTCCGCCGAAGAGATCCAACACATTCCATCCCGGTTTAGAAGAGTTTTTCATAAGTCTTCCGAGTAACGACACAGGCTTCATGGTGGGGTGAACATCATTCCTGGCCGGCTTATTCTCATAGAGAACCGTTGTCTTGTCTTTAAAAAAATCTTCGAGCTGCCCGATGTATGTGATCAGGTCTTCTTTCTTCATAGACTCCAGATCTCTTTCTTCCTCCAGAAGTACGGTGTCCTGGGTGCGGTCATCGATGAAATAATGGCTGCGCCTTCTTTCCATCCGTAGAGGATTGGTTCATGTCGCCACTGATAATCCTGGCGACCAAGCACGAAAGAATTCTTTTCCCATATCAGACACTCAGCCAGTTTGAATCCGGCATTTCTGAATGCACGCCGGAATGCCAAGCCTTCGCTATCTGCATGGAATATGTAAGCTGCAGCTCCCGGTTTCATGTTCTCGAACATTGTCAGGAATGCATTCTGAAGGAAGATTTCAAAGGATACATCATCCATGTTGTCGTTTTCGATAGATCCGTCTTTGTAGTTGACGTTGTATGGAGGATCCGTGATTGCCAGGTCTGCTTCATTTCCGGCCAGTAATATGGCCACGTCTTTTGAACTCGTGCTGTCTCCGCACATAAGCCGGTGATTTCCGAGAATCCACACATCCCCGCGCTGGGTGACTGGATCTTCGATTTTTTCGAGTTCTTCCTCTAAATCGAAGTTATCGTCTTCAGCTTCTACTTCTTTTTCCAGCCGGACGCATAGATCTTCAATCTCTCCCGCAGAAAAACCGGTATTCCGAAGGTCGTATTCATTTAGATCGAGCTCCAGTAACAGGTTCTTCAGTTTAATTTCGTCCCATTCTCCGGTTATCTTATTCAGGGCGATGTTCAGTGCTTTCTCGTTGTCCTTGTCAAGATCGACAATTACGACATCTGCTTCGTCATACCCCAAGTCCATGAGAACGTTAATTCTCTGATGACCTCCGATCACAGTTCCGTCTGAATTTATGATGATGGGATCTACGTACCCGAATTTTTCAATGCTTCGCTTGATATCCTGGTACTCTTTATCCTCAGGCGTCAGAAGTTTTCGCGGATTATAATCCGCCGGTCTGAGTTCTGAGAGTTTTCGTTTCTCCATCTTCATTTCAGTGTTCATTTTGGGTCCTCCTTTCTTGTCTTTTCGGCTGCTGAATGGGTAAGGCGTAACGAAATGGGTGTTTAAAAAGAGGTCATATCCGGCCAAGAACCGGACCTTCCTCGCCCCGCTGTGAATACTGCACAAAAGTAGTACCTAATCTTTGTGCATGTTGCACAAAAGCAAAAAGCAGCCGTATTTCTACAATACGACTGCTTTCATCGCGTGCCACCTGGCCGCTCAGCTACATGAGCTCGAGGCGCTGCGCCGCTCTCTTCCCTGCTCCCTTGCCATGCGTCTATAGTAGCACATACCAATGTCTTATGGTGTCTTATGTTGCTTGTCTTCTCTGCGTCCTATCTCTTCAGCTCTCTGGGCGTTTCTCCATGGGCCTCACACTGCTCGATGCCTGATGCTCGCCGTGCTCCTGCTCTTGGCTGTGCTCAACACTGTCTGCTGATATCGCCGCCTGTATAGCCTCTATACACTCTCGTATCTCTACATGATGGCGGCCACACAACTGCTTCTCTGCTATACAGTGCTTAGACAGTGCCCTTCACAGCCGCCTGTCCTGCATGCTGCTCTTTCTGTTCCAGGCAGCTCTGTACCAGTACGCCCATATACTGCCACATTCTGCACTGTCCGTGTTTTCTGGCTAATACGGATGCCGTTCTGAAGAGCTGCAGATATTCCTCCGGTGTAAGGCCCGCTGAATTCCGGCTTTCTTTTTCCGGATTTTTATCTTCAAATAAATTGCCGGCAAATTTTCCGCCCATAATTTTCCGGATATTTTTTCTGGCAGATTTTTTCCGGATTTTATTTCCCGGGATTTTTTTCGGCCATTTTTTTTCGCCATTTTTTTGCCTCACTTTTTTGCTGGATATATTCTTCGTACTTTTCACGTTCTTCGTGCGCGATCTCTTTTACTCTTGCATTCTGAAGGAGCATCCGGATGGCCTCGTTGTACCGATTATTGCATTGGCTACGGCTCATTGGGACTGCGATCTCTATCTGTCTCCAGCTCATCATGTCAATGTGCCGATATTCACAGATCTCTTTTTCGAGCGAATCCTCTGGAAGATATTCGATGATGTCCATGACCCTGAGAATCGCCTGATCGACGCGGACCTGCTGTTTTTTCATTCTTACGTTCATTTCCTCAACCATGGCCTTGATTCCGGCAGGCTCATCGTTTCCGTCATGCTCCGCACTGATTATATTTTTTCTGATCTCGAGTGCCTTTTTCTTCTGCGCTGCGCGGAATCTCTGCCCGAGAACCCACTTTAGGACATCCTCGTCCCTGATCTGCTCCGCATCCATGCTACTTGCCCTCTCTTTTCTCCGCCAAAAAGTAAGCCTTGCCTCCGATCATTCTGAACTGGCAGATTCTCCGGTTTTTGTTGTCCCAGTCCACTACATCCTCTCCTCTTGCCTGAAGGATTGCGACCGTATTCTCCAATGATTTTAAAAGAAGCGGGGTCGGAACGGAAAGGAGCGGTTTCAATTCGTCCGGAAGATTTATGAATCTTACTATTTTTTACCGCTGTTCATCTGTATCCTCTCCTTTCAATTTCTGGCCGCACCACGGGCAGTACGGGTATAACTCAAATACTTTTCGAGACGGTTTCACGACCGCCGTACTCTCGCAGTTCGGGCAAACCATCAGGCGGTTTCCGAATGCGTCCACTTTAGTTTTCAGCGGCATGGCGAATTCCTTCTTGTCTTCAATTTTGAAGCATTTTAACTTGCGGCCGATGATATTGTACTCAAATTTAGTACCGATCCCGTCGTGATGCCATACACCATACAGGAATGGAACCCCGGCGTATCTGCCTTATTGTCACATATAACGATTCCATATGCCTCTTCATCCGGGCACCATACCGGCTCCCCTGCCATTTGTTTCAGTTCTTCAATTGTCAGCGCTTCCATTTTTCTGCTCCTTTCTAAAAAGATCTTCCAGGTGTACTGTGATACGTCCCCACACAACCGGCCCGATTCCTTTGACCTCCTGGAGCGCAGCTTCCACATCCTGAAGCTCCACTTTGGTTACGGATGCCTCTCCGTCCTGGTATCCGCTCTTATAGATATCCGTCAGAAAGTTTTCCATCTGCTGATGGTCAAATTTTTTGATATCTTTGTACATGTTTCTGTTGATCAGGTATTTACCCTTTTCTTTTCTCATAGTTTTCCACCTCCTGGAGTGCCTGTTCTGGCCAGCAGACGAACGCTGCAGTTCCGCCCGCGGCCTGGATCGCTTGCTGTCTGCTCCTGTAGCTTGGATCTGATGCCAACAACCGGCCGCTTGACCTCAAATCCGAAGTAGTGACCGTCTCTGATCATCAATATATCGGGAATACCACCCTCGCTGTACGCTCCCTGGCTGATTTTCCGGATGAAGCATCCGGGTATTTTCCTCCATGGCTTTTTTTTGATTTTACTTGAAATAACCCTCATCTTTGATCAGTTTTCGGAGCTCTGTCATTGCTTTTTGCTTTGTTCTGATTTTTTTTTCTTCCATAAACTCTCGTATGAAGAGATCTTCGTCGAAATTTTCTATATATTTTTCGAGCATTCCGTCTCATCCTCTTTTCCTGCTGTTTTTTCTGATATGCTTTCAGGTACTCGATCTGTTCCATATCCTCACGCTCTTTCTGTTCCGGCAGATTCCTGTCCTTGATGATGACATAGACCGCGGCCACAAGCTCCACAACGCCTGCCAGCAAAAACATGAGCGCAAATATTGCTATGATCTTTGTTTCCATGCCTGCCTCCGCTTTATACTGGCTCCGCTTCCTGGAATTCATCATCCGGGACGTCCATTTTCTGAAAGAGTTCTTTGTTTTTCTGCGTGTCTTCCATGAAGTGCGATGCTTCCTGATCAGCGATATGGAGCAGAAGAACCAGCGGGAACTTCTCACAGCTCTTGTTGAACGCCTGGACTTCATTGTACGTGCAGTCACTCATGCCCATATGCCATCGGATCGCATAGCGCTCCTGCATGGTGAGTCTCATAAATTCCTCGATCATCATGACTGACTTCTCGCCATGCCCGTATGGATTCTTGTCATTAATGGTGTAGCATGGCACGGACTCCCAGATGAACTGACCTGCATTGTCCTTCTTTACCTGCCAGTTGGATGCTGCTTTTACTTTTTCTGGATCGTAGGTCTTCTGATTTCTCATTTCCGTCTCGTAGAAATTTGTCTTGCACAGGTCGTGGAGCAGTGCCACGATCGCCAGTGTCTCTCCTGTAAATGCTGCCACCTCTTTTCCGTGTACCAGATATCTGAAGGTATCATTTTCTCCTGGCTGTAGTCTTCCAACCAGTGCGTCATACACGTTCAGACTATGCTGCAGAAGCCCTCCCTCGCAGGAAAGATGAAACTTTGTGCTGGCCGGCGCGGTATAGAAGTCACTTTTTCGGATATAATTCAGCAGGCCATCGAATCCAGGTCTGTCGGCTGCTTCCTTCAGTAATTCTTCAAATCTTTCTTTATTTCCCATTGTTGTCGTCCTCCTTGTTTTTGAATAAATATTGATAATCTACATCTGTAAGGCTCAGATTCCCGTTCTTCGTGAAATGGACCAGGTGACCGCATCCGCAGCGTCTGCATTTTACGATCCGCCCTTCCTCGAGCTTCGACAAGAGTCGCGCTTCACAGCGGATGCATTTGTTCCGGTCTTTGCTGTATTTACTCATGATTTTCTTGATTGCCATTCTCTTTCTCCTTTCCGTCGCGCTGGATCGGCGGCAGCATCAGCGTAAAACTCATTCCGTCGGCAGCCATCCAGACTCCGTTTTCTTCGTTCCATGTCATTCCAGGCAGCAGGTCGCAGACATATTTGCCCTCCTGCAGTCTGCATTTTTTTCTGAAGTATGGACCGTAGGCTTTTTCAAATGCCGGGCGAGCCAGTTTTTCCGCCGCCAGATCCATCGCTTGGTCCACGTCAAATTTTGAAAAGATCAGCCGGCTGATTTCCTTCATGGTCCCCGCCGCTGTTTCCTGATCGATAATTTTTTGAATTTCCGAGACGATTTTAGGCAGTTCCTCTGCCTGATCCGCCGTCAGAATTATCATCCCATCGGTGATCAATGCAGAAATTGCAGATTTTGTCTGCTCTTTGATTTTTTCGCAAATCTGCAGATATCCGTTCGCATATTTTGTTTTCAATTCTGCAAGAGGCACGTTTTCCCTGTTTTTCCGCAGAATATCAACGTTTTTCCGGTATGGATCCATATTTTGCCTCCTGAGTGTTACTCCTTTTGAAAAAAGTTAGGAGTAACGCAAAAATCCTTTATTTATGCGGGTTTCCGGGCATGTTACTCCTGTTACTCCTTTTTTTTAATACACACCGTTTTTTTTTAAGAATTTGTCATACGATGCAGGATTTTTTGCATCATGTGACAAATTTTAAAATATTTTACTATATATGTCTGAAAAAGGAGTAACAGGAGTAACAAGGGCCCTCAAAGCCTTGATTTATGCGGGTTTTTGTGTTACTCCTTTTGTTACTCCTTTTGTTACTCCTTTTTTTATTTGCCCAAAAAGGAGTAACAGCTTTTACGCATTTTGCACCCGTTTTTTATTGAAATGGTAGGTCGAAGCTTTCCTGAACCGGCATGAATCCGTCGCCGTCTTTTTTGCACCGGAGCTTCCTGCTCCGCTTCATCGTCTATGTCCACCGCATCCTCTTTTTCAGAGAGTTTTCCGATACTGAACTGGATAAATTTGCAGAGCCGGTTGTCAAATCTCTTAGTCACCTGGTATGTTTTGCCCTTATGATCTTTTCGCTCTGAAGATGCAATCAGATCTCGATCTGCCATATATTTGAGTGTCTTTCTCGGGCTGTATCCTGCTTGGTTAGAGCCTGGTTCAGGCCGATGGAAATATATACACCGTGTTTCCGGACTCAGAAAATTTCCCCAGACACGTTCCGATCGCTTTTTCGCCGAAGTACAGCCGGTTCTGCAGAACCCAGTCTACGATGAATTGAAGCGCATTCTCGTTCACGTCACAGACGTCCGCATTCATCTGTTCTTGGAGGATAGCCGCTGCCATCTGTTTCGCCCGCCCCCATGAGCTTTCCAGAATATCCAGAGAGTTTTTCACATCCAGCTTATTTTCTGCGATTTTATCCACATTTTCCTCATCTGCTTGTGTAAAAAACCACGAATCGATCATGGCGTCAGCCAGCGCTACTGCTGAAATTCCGGCTACATGACTTCCAGATTTTCCGTCCGCGATCTGATTAACATATTTCAGCATTTCTTCATATTTCTCCATGATCTGCCGTTCATCCAGCCCGATCAGGCGATTTACAAAGGCCGGACCTGTCCAGCCACAGTTCATACCCGCTTCCTGGTGCATCCTGCCGGCGTCTTTTTCGTTATCGAACGGACCGCCGTAGATCTCCAATACACGCGTGCTGACGCCTGTCTGCGTCGTCTCTGTGCTCATTGGTTCCTCTCCTGTAGCCAGTGCAACAGTCCTCCATTGGTGCGTTGCCTGCAGGCCGCCGCCCTTACTGCCCCTGATCTTTCCGGTTCCTGATGCAATCATATATACCGTCTTTTCCAGGCCTTCCTGATTCCGGCCGGCGAGCTGCCTTTCATCGATGCCGAGAGGAAGGTCGCAGTAAAAGCTGGCCGTTCGTTCCAGTCCGACCTGTGTGGCGTTGAAGTTGACCATCAATCGTTCCGGATCTCCCCAGGCGGACAGTGCTGCCTTTAACGCTGCAGTCTTTCCGCCCTTGGATCCGCCCCAGTTGTAAACGAAGAAGATTCGCTGTTTCAGGATCCGCAGAAGCGGAGCTGCGAAGCTGGCCGCCAGAATGAATCTGAACTTATCCCGTTCCCTGTGCGGCCGCATGGTTTCGATCCACTTGGATTCCTCGCCCACCTGGCAGTAAGCCGTTGCCATGCCCTTCTGGCTTGGATCAATATCCAGCACGATGCCCTGTTCCCTTCCCGGGATGAATCGTTTCCCTGGCTGCCATCCAAACGTTGACTCGCATCTGCCGCTGGATGATATCGATATTTTCCGCCTCCAGAGCCGACAGGAACCGAACGACCATCTTTGCATTTTCACTGGTGATTGTGCATCCAAGATCTGCCAGAACTGTGATACCGCGTGCCGTAAATATTGTTGATCGCGGGAAGATTGCTCTGTGCCATGTTCCGTCTCTTTTAAACGCGATTTCCATCTTCTCCTCGCCGGTTTCCAGGCTTTTGAGCCGCTGCGTCAATATGATCGGTGTTCTGCAGATCAGTGTCGGCGTGTACTTCTTCTCATCGATGTGGCTGATCCCCTTGTCTGAATAGATCCACCTTCCGGCTGTCTCAAATTGACCGGCGCTCCCTGGATGGCTTCCGGAATTTCTTCCGGCGCGTCCAGGTCGATTTCTTCCGCGCTCTCGATCAGACGCATGATCTTTTTCTGAGCTTCTTCTTTTCCAAATTTGAGGTAGACTGCGGACGGATCCTTGCATCCGATCTGGTTGCAGCTCCACCGGTATACCTTCCCGATGAATCCGCCCTCCCTGAGTCCCTCGATGATTTTTCTTAAGAACGTTTCGCCGCCCTTATCTGGCTCTTGGTGAATATAGACCTTCAAGTCCTGGAGCATTCCTGCCTGATGCGGCTTGAACATAGAGCTCCTGGCACACCCAGCGTGCTGATGCCCATGTACACATGCTCTGGCTGTCCGATTCTCCTTCACCATGGCCGCGTATCCTGCTTTCCGGATCTGTGGCAGGCGCCACTCTCCATACAGTCCGATTTTTCCGGAAGAACCGTATTTCCAACGGAAATCCTTATTCGAAAGCGCTTTCTGAAGGTGGCTTCCTGGCCGTTTTCGTCAAAGTACGGGATCTTCATATACGTGTCACCGTCTCTGCCTTACTGTGGATAGTCTGCAGCTTTCTTTCAGCCACTCCTCCGGCAGGCGCTTTTCGAATGCGTATTGTGCCAGAGTGTAGCTCTTCTTCTGCTTTGATTCTTCCTTTTTCTCTTCCTGGACCACTCCGTATTTTTCCAGAATCTGCTTATATGCTTCTTTTGTGTCCAGGCCGTTGACCTCTGCATAGAACTGCGTGAAATTGCCGCCACGGTCTCTGCGAAGCAGTGCCACTGTCCGGTCTTCAGGTTTACGGAAAAGCTGTTATTTTTGTCATCATGGAACGGGCAGAGTCCGATTAACTGATCGCCAGTGATCTTTGCTTTCTTTATGTATTGCGTGTATTCACTTCTGTAATCTACTAATCTATCAATATCAACATCTGCCGTATTCATTCAGTCACCTTTCTTATCTGCCGCGAACCATCTGGACAGGAATACCGAGATGATTCGCGGCGTACTTGATCTCTCTTTCCATCCCTGCGCTGATATTTTCATTCCTAATCAGGACCATCATGGAGTCTGCCTTTTTCAAAAGCTCGATGCCGATTTCCTGTCCCAGGATCCGCTCTGCTTCATTTCCATTATCCATAAATCTTGTAAAGTAGATATGTGGTGCAATCGGGATATTCCCTTCATTTACGATGTATCTGCAGTATTTTTCTGCGAATGCCGCATTCGCTGTGCGTTCCTCTTCGGTTTTTGCGTTATACGGACTGCAGATATACACGTACCGGCTCAGTTGCGGATTCTTGTTTGCCGTCTCTCCCGCGAAGCACTGCCCTCTATAAATAAATGCCTCGTCCAGCTTATTCGCTGGATCGTGTCAAAGGTTCCCTGGCCGGCGATGATATCTGCCGGATGCATGCTCTGAAGAATTCCTCCGTTCCATGCTTCCAGATCAGCTACGTCCATGTCGGTCCCGCTGATCAGCTCTGCTGCCAGTTCGATGTCAATCTCATCACCATTCTTCAGGTACAGCTCCGGAGCTCCGACGAATCCCTTTTCTGCATATTCTTTGTAAGTTTTCATGTCTATTCTCCTGAACTACATAATTTCGTTAATCAATGTCATAAGCTCGTCTTTTGCATTATTTTTTAATTGGTCGCTGTAGATGTCGTACCAACGCTGAAATTTCTCTCTAAGAGTCAACTGCTCTGTAACTGGTAAATTTTCTAACTGTTCGATTCTTTCCCTTGTCTCGTCTTTAAGAAGAGCGGCAACTTTCGAAGGTACTAATATTGCATTGCCTCCATACGCCTTTACTTTCCTTGCGTCCTCTGCATTTCCAACGGGTATAGACATCGGCAGAATATTCTGCTTGTCGAATTCATTGATCAGCATTTTTTTGACTTCTTTAATATCATCACAGTATTGATTGAATTCCATGTTGTAGACATCGTTTGTATCTTCTTCAATCATTCTACGAACAGTTTTAATCTCCATTTTTCCCTGGACCATTGCTTCTGCTATCATCTTCGCAGTCACCTGTCTCGCATTCCATGAATCACAAGCCTTTCTATCTCTTTCCAGATTTATATACTTGGCTTTAAAATTATATCCATGTTTCAATTCCTCATTGCAGGCAACATATAAGCCGTTCACGTATGTTTTTCCGGCCATTTCTTCTCCTAGAAGGATTTCGCCATACGATGTTTCCACTTTTTCAGTTTCATCGTACTCAGCAGACAATCCGAGCCATATGTCACTTAATCCATCGTATTCCGTCCAGTTCACATGTCCTATTTCAATAACGAGATTCTTTTCATCTGCATCAGGTTGTTTCTCAATATAAAAAGCCAGGATTTCCGATCCCCATTTTGCACTGTTTTTGAACCTAGATGTCCAGATTTCTTTCTTTTCATTATTGTAAATTGTAAAAGTTTTCCCAAGTCTGTTGAGTACAAGGGCGGCGATTTTATATCCCTCTCCAAATTGTCCAACTGTATCCTCGTCATTACTCTTATTGGTTTTTCCAAGTAATAACGTACTTATTTTTAATTTTGCATTTTTATTAACTAATCGAATTACTTCTTTGCCTTCATCGTAATCAATTGAGAATTTATTATCTGGTCGAATTGTTTCCTGATCTATCCCGTTTTGAATTAGTTCTCTTAATGCATCATTGAATGTCCAGTCTGACACGTAGTTAGGTGTCAGACTGAGCTCATAGCATTCACTCATGAACTCAGTCCTCCTTTCTTTAGTTGAATGGTAACTCTTCCGGAATGTCACCGGCTGCGCCTACGTCCATGAATCCCTCTTTATCAACAACTGGATCCGCAGGAGCTGTAGTGTAATCATCGGATGTGATCACAACTTCTTTGTATTTCTCCTTCAGCTCCTTCCGCATGGCTACGGTTGTCTTGAAGTATTCCTCTGGAATCAGACCAACTCTTTCGATGCCGACCTTGCTGTACGCGATACCGTTCTTGTTCTTATCTTTTGTCAACTTAAATTTCAGAACCATACGGCTGTATGGGATCTTGCTTCCGCCCATGAGTCTGGCAAGCTGATTATTTACTTCTTTCAGCGATGTCGGCGGAATATTTAACAGATACACGCCTGGTTTTCCGGAGAGGATGAGATACATTCTTCGCATGTTCTTACACGGCTTTCCAGTTCCATCTTTTCCGTATTCATTCATTGGGCATGTGTCGCAGTCCCGGATCTCTCCGGTTTCAAACACAACGCCTTTCTTGGAATCGAAGGAACTGCAGTCTGGAGCCTTGTTGTCGGATCCGCCGAAGCTCTCGGCCCAGTATGAGTTGATTCTGTGCGTGAAGATTACGACAGCCTCCAGCTCTTTTTCGGAATCCGGATTATCCGGATCATCTGTCTCTACCTCGAATGCGATTCCGCCGCCGGAAGGAATCTTGATCTTTTTGCAGGATATACCTTTTGCTTCATCCAGGTCTTCCATTTCGTCCTGGAGCTCCTCCAGGAGCTCCGCGTCCATGTTCTCATAGCCGGTTACAATTTCAAATTTATTTACAGTAGCCACTTCATTTGCCATTATTTTTTCTCCTTTTTTTCTTTCAACAAAGTTAAAATTTCATCGAATCTTGTATCGATCGTGTTGTATACGTTGTACAGCATCTGGAATTCCAGCAACAAATCCCCGCGGCTTGCCTCGCGGAAAACATGCACAATGCTGTCTGCAATCGCTCCGGATGCAGTAGATGGCGAGACTCCTTCTCCGAAATAGGAGCTGCTGCACTTGCATCCTCCTTCGTCGCTTGTCATGCCGCACATATAAACAACATCGCTCTGCATCGTCTTGACCTTCTTATCTGGATCGGCGATGTCCGATCCTTGATATAGACTTCGAGTTTACTCACTGTAAATTCCTCCTTCGCTCAGATCGTATGGTTTACAGGACGACCATGTATCGCCATTCAGTACTCTCGTGAGCTCTTCCTTGAAAATTTTGACATAGAGTTCTTCTTTTGATGCGTCTTTGGATGTCAAGGTTCTGATGGTATGTGCGCACGCGACTGCTAATGTATCGATAATCTCGAGGTGATCTGCGCTGCCTGCAAGCAATGCTTCCGCTTTTTTCTCGCCATGTTCTCCATCTCCCTGAGTAACTGCTCCGATCAAAAATTCGCCTGAAAGAGTGCTCTCTTTTCCTGAGCATCTAACGATAATTTCTACATTATTCTGCATCTTCATCCTCGCTTTCTGAAGCGTTTTCCGCTTCTTCAAAGCCATCATTTTCCTGTTCTTCCATGTAATCTTCCAGCGGTGTGCTCTCGCGGGAACTATTTCTGTAAAGATCCTGCATGGCTTTATTGGCCAGTGCTACCAGCTCAACGGCTTCATACACAGCTTCCGTAGCAGCATTGACAATGCTGTTCGAAGCCTCCACCGCGGCCGCATCATCCAGCGGCAGGATCAGCGCATATTTTTTGAAGCTGTCATTCACGTCTTTCATGCTCTTCTGGACTCTCGCGTACTGCTCCGCGAGGATACCATAGGCCTCATGACGGTTCTCGATCGGCTTCTGGCGTTCCTGCTGCACCTGCTTACACGCAAAATCGATTGCAAGGTTCACATTCTCCTGAAGGTCCCTGTCGCTCTCTAGTCTTACATCAAATTCCATCTGTTCATAACCTGCCATCTTAATTTCCTTTCTTTGCTTTCTTTACTTTATTGGCTGTTTTGTTGGTTTCTTTTCTTCTGCTGATCTCATATGTATCGTATACACTCAAAACCTCTGCCAGTTCTTCCGGAAGAGAGCCGGTTTCTTCAACCAGATTCTTAATCGTCGACTGCAGTGTTCTTGAATTGACCGTTTCCTGGATGATGTCACCGAGCCCCTGTTCTCTTAAGACAACCAGGAAGTCCAGACCTGCTTCCATCAGCGCCTCTTCTGATTTTTTGGAATACATTGTCTTATTCTGCAGAAAAAATTTGTACCCTCCGACGCTGATGCTCGGCACATCATCATCGATCATCTGCTCCGCGATCTCTTTTGTCTTTGCACTAATGGCTTCATTATTTCGCTTGGTGGCCTCTTTCAGGCCGTCTTTCTCGTCCAGAAGCTCATTGAATTCTCTGATCATTTCTAATAAGCCCATTATCTTCTTCTCCCTTTTCTTCGCATTGGTAATCCATGCATTTTCCGCCAGTTGTTTGCCAGATGACTCAACGGTCCGGCCGATGAAGCGTATCTGCAAATTCCTGAAGCACACTTGCAATCAGGGCAACATCGACGCGACCTGCGCGGCTGCTTCCTGCATCGGATCCTGCTCCGGCGGTCCTGGCTCGAAGCGTTTTTCATATTCTTTTATCTGCTCCACATTGGTACGCATAGCCGCTGCCACATTGGACGCGATTTTCTCATCGGCATCCCGGATGAATCCGAATGTCTTTGCGATTCCGCGGCATATTTCTTTTAATGATTTCATGTAGTTACTCCTATTCAAAATAGACCCGCCAGTCGTCCACGACCGTCTTCGCCATATCTTCTTTTTTTGCCAGGCTCTGGCTGATCAGCTCATCGATCGTCTTGTCGACTTCCAGATCGATGTACGTGCAGATGTTTCGCTGGCCGATTCTGTGGATACGGGAGAGGCTCTGACTATATGTAGCATAGTTGAAGTTTTTGCTGTAATACACGCAGGTATCTGCGGCTGTCAGCGTGATTCCCGTTCCGGCCGTGTCGATCTGACCGATAAAAACGGTTGTGTTCGGATCTTCTTGAAACTGCTTCACGATGTCGCCGCGGTCCTCTTTTTTGATGTCTCCATAGATGGCGACCTGTTTCATTCCTCGCGGGAGCAGCTTTGCCACCAGATCGATGATCGCCTTTACCTCTGCGATGAATCGCGCGAAAATAACCAGTTTCTTTCCGGATCCGATCACGTAGTCCTCGATGATATCACTCAGAGCGTCCAGCTTGGCTCTGCTCACCTGCTCCGGCTTTGATGCATCGTCTTTTACCAGGAACCCGCCCGTCAACTGCTGCAGTCTCAAAAGCTTCGTCAGGACCGTGGTTGCCGTGATCTGTCCGCCGCTGTCCAGCTCTGCATAGCTGTCTCGCTTGATGCGGTTGTAGAGCTCCTGCTCCTTTTTGCTGAAATGTACCTTCCTGGTTTCGAACGTCTGCTCCGGGAGGTCAATCGCTTCGTTTTTCGTGATCCGGAAAGCAATGGAATGCTCTTTTTTGATCAGTCCATCCAGATCCTTGTACCCGACGATCTGTTTCCGGTTAAATCCGCCCATGACGGCATACCGGTTTCGGAACTTATAGAAGTTTTCTCCAAAGATCGTGGAGTCTAGAAAACGATACTGGCTGTAGATATCAATCGCATTATTCTGCACAGGCGTTCCGGAGAGGATCAGCTTGTACCTTGCCTGGTCTCCCAACTTATGCAGCGCCTTGCTCTGCTCCGCATCGTGCGTCTTGATTCTCTGACTCTCATCGCAGATGATCAGGTCGGCATCGTATTCCTGAAGGGCCTCGAAGATACCCTCTCTCCAGGTTGATTCGTAGTTGATCACAGCCACCTTCATTGCTTTGAATGGAAACTTCTGCAGGTCGTTAAGTTCCCTGAGTCTGCGTGTCTTGTCTCCCAGGAGTGTTCTGCAGGTGTACTTGAAATCTGCGAATTCCTGAAACTCTTTCGGCCATACAGCTACGACAGAAGTTGGGGCAACGATCAGAACCCTGTCGATTTTTCCCATCTTATACGCGGCTCCTGCGATGGCCAGTGCGGTCAGCGTCTTTCCTAACCGCATCCCATTTCGAACAGCAGGCCGAAGCCCTTATTGATTCGCTGGGACGTCATATCATCATCTCCTCTCTCGGCAGCTCACCCACTTCGACGAATTGATTGTCCTTCCTGGCTGCCATATCTTTCTTGATCTGTGCGGGACTTACATCTCGGATTCCCGACATAATCGTAATCCTTTGAATGCCCGCGGTTGTACTGCTTCATGTAATTCGGGTTCTGCAGTCTTTCATGCTTTCCTCTGGTTGCCAGAG
>ENA-OUNI01000024-OUNI01000024.1-human-gut-metagenome-genome-assembly--contig:-NODE-24-length-49481-cov-5.209649_pt1 | contig 49481 bp, 57 predicted proteins | sample MGYA00242499_ERZ504580 | MGnify/ENA primary metagenome ERZ504580 (study PRJEB26092, sample SAMD00036315) | human gut metagenome | host: Homo sapiens | study: EMG produced TPA metagenomics assembly of... | reverse complement strand
CTTTGTTCAGACCGATGAAGGTGTTGATGAAACCGTGGGAGACAAGATGGAATTTTTCGGCCTGCAGGTAGTTCTCCATGGCACTTTCCTCATTTCCCAATTGGAAGAAGGAATGTCCTTTCATCAGGTAGGCATCGGCAAACTCGTCATCGGCCACCGTGGCATAGTCGCATGCTTCGATTGCTTTGTCGAACATCTGCTGGTCAAAGTAGCAACGGGCCAGTCCAAACCAGTAAGGAGCCGAATACGGATTCTTGTCAATCAGCTTATTGAAGAAGAAGGTGGCTTTTTCAAACAGTCCCTGGGCGTAGTAACAGTCGCCGGTGACGGCAAGGTAGGCTTCTTCTTCGGCATATTTTTCGAGTCCGCGCGTCAGCCATGTCAATGCTTTTTCCGGGAATCCCATGTCAATGTACATATAGGATACATCGACGATGTTGGCCAGGTCGTCCTTATCGTCTATGCTGTCGAGTATCGCTTCTGCTTCTGCTTCTTTGCCTTCGCCCAACAGTAGGTTGGCTTTCAGCACTTTCACTTCGGAAGATTCTTCGGCAATCCGTTCCAATATATCTTTGGCTTGCTCTTTATGCTGGGTGTCGAGGAACAAGTATGCCTGTTCCACCAGCAGAGCCGTATTATCCGGATGTATTCCCAAGCCATACTCTACGACCTCGGTAGCCATGGCATATTTATGATGCACGGCATACCAGTCTGCGAGGTCGGCTAAGTCGTCTGCGTCCAGATAGATGGTTCTGTTCTCTGCTTTGGCAGCTTCATATTGTTCTGCCATTTCTTGCAGTTCTTTGTCTCTTCCGGACAGCAGGTTTTTTTTACTCATATTCTTATTTATTGATTTTACCCCAAACGTCTTTCAGACCTACAGTACGGTTGAATACCATTTTTTCTGGCGTAGAATCTTTGTCAACATTAAAATAACCGATACGTTGGAACTGCAGGTAGGAGAGGGGCTGCATGCCGGCAGCGTACTTCTCGATGTAGCAGCAGGGCAGCACATTCAGGGAGTCGGGGTTGATCATTTCTTTCATGGCTGTCAGTGCGTCGCAGTTCTTCGCTTCGCGGATGGCGGCAAGCTCATCGCGCGGGTTCTCCACTTTCCACAGACGGTCGTAGAGACGTACTTCTGCTTCGAGGCAGTGGGCACAACTTACCCAATGGATGGTGCCTTTCACCTTACGGTTGGCTCCGGGCAGACCGCTCTTGGTATCAGGGTCATATTCGCAATATACTTCGGTGATTTCACCGGCGTCGTTCTTCTTGCAGCCGGTACACTTCACGATGTACGCGTTCTTCAGACGTACCTCTTGTCCCGGTGTCATGCGGAAATATTTCTTCGGAGCATTTTCCATGAAGTCGTCGCGCTCCATCCAAAGTTCGCGGCTGAATTCGATGACGTGGTTGCCTTCTTCGGGATGTTCGGGGTTGTTGACGGCTTCCATCTCTTCCACTTGCCCTTCGGGATAGTTGGTGATGATAAGCTTCACCGGATTCAGTACGGCAGATACGCGGGTGGCGCGGTCGTTCAAGTCCTCGCGCACGGCGCTTTCCAGCAGGGCGAATTCATTGAGCGCATCGTAGGTTGTATATCCTATTTTGTCGATGAACTTATGAATGGACTCCGGAGAGTATCCCCTACGGCGGAAACCGCAGATAGTCGGCATACGGGGGTCGTCCCAACCGTTTACCAAGCCTTCCTTGACTAGAGTCAGCAGGTTGCGCTTGCTCATCAGCGTATAGCTGAGGTTCAGTTTGTTGAACTCATACTGATGGGGGCGGTTATCGTCGAGGTCTTTGCCTTCCTTCACCCAGTCCACGAAGAGATCGTAGAGTGGACGGTGGGGCACAAACTCCAGTGTGCAGAGCGAGTGTGTCACGCCTTCGAAGAAGTCGCTTTGCCCGTGGGCGAAGTCGTACATCGGATAAGCTTCCAAGTGGTGCCCGTGCGATGGTGCGGATGCTTCACTACGCGGTAGATGATAGGGTCGCGGAAGTGCATGTTGGGGCTTGCCATGTCTATCTTGGCACGGAGCACCATGGCACCTTCCTCAATCTCGCCGCTGTTCATCTTCTGGAACAAATCCAGTGTTTCTTCGATAGGACGGTTGCGGTAGGGACTTTCCACACCGGGCTGGGTGGGAGTTCCTTTCTGGGCGGCAATCTGCTCGGAAGTCTGTTCGTCGATGTATGCCTTGCCCTCTTTGATGAGGCGGATAGCGAAGTCCCACAATTGCTGGAAATAGTCGGAAGCGTAATATTCGTTACCCCATTTGTAGCCCAGCCACTGGATGTCTTCCTTGATGGCTTCTACATATTCCACATCTTCTTTGGTGGGATTGGTGTCATCGAAACGTAGGTTGCAGACACCGCCGTGTGCGGCGGCAATACCGAAATCAAGGCAGATGGCCTTGGCGTGTCCGATGTGGAGGTAACCGTTTGGTTCGGGCGGGAAGCGTGTCTGTACTTTTCCCCCGTTTTTACCCTCTTTCAAATCGTTTTCTACTATTTGCTCAATGAAGTTCAAGCTCTTTTTTTCGCTTGTTTCTTCGCTCTTTATTTCTGCCATAATGTTACTATTTTCGTATCGTGGGGACAAAGATAGGGTAAAAAAATGAAGAATGAAGAATGAAGAATGAAGATTTATTCTTTATGTACCGGGATATATCCGCTCTCTTTGATGATTTTCTGTCCTGCGGCAGACAAGATGAAATCGAGCAGAGGGGCTACGACCGAGGCGTTTTTTCGGTTATAATAATAGTATAGCGGGCGTACTATCGGATAAGTCTTATTGATGGCATTCTCCAGCGTGGGAGCGGCATAATGCTGCCCGTCGTATGAAACGGCGAGTGTCTTGATACGCGGTGATACATAGGCTAGACCCACATATCCGATGGCTCCGCGAGTTTGGCTGACGGATTGGATAATGGCTCCCGTGCAGGCATGGAGAGACTGCTGCTCATGTAGTTCTTGTTTTTCAGTACGCTTTCCTTGAAGACTCGTAGGTACCGGAGGAAGTCTCGCGGGAGTAGACTACGATTTTGCGGTCGTCTCCGCCCACTTGCTGCCAGTTGGTGACTTTGCCCCGGAAGATATCTTCCAGTTGTTGGCGGGTCAGTTGTGTCACCGGGTTAGAGGGGTGGACCACTACGGCAAGGGCATCGTAGGCGATGGGAACTTCTGCCAAGTCTTCTCCGGCGGCTTTGGCCTTCATCTTTTCGCTGAACTTGATGGCGCGGGAAGCCATGGCGATGTCCGTGGTCTGGTCCAGCAGGGCTGAAATACCGACACCGGTTCCGCCGCCGGTCACGGTGACACGGGCAGAGGGGTTCAGGGTCATAAAGCGTTCGGCGGTCTGCTGCGCTATGGGGAGCACGGTATCGCTGCCTTTGATGCGTTGCGCCTGCATGCCAGTGGTGGCTGTCAGTGCGAGGAGTAGAAGTAATTCTCTTGTCTTCATAAAACACATGATGCAAATAGGGTAAACAGATAATGCAATTGGGGCAAACACATGATGTAAACCGATGGTATGCATCATGTAATCTGGCTCAACGCATGATGCAAATTAAGGCAATGGATATTACAAATGTGTTACATGGGGTGTACTTTAAGTCGTTGTAACAGTTTTGTAACACCTTTGAAACATTTCTTTCAAACGTTAGTCACACTGCCTTAACATCCGGCCCGTTCCTTTGCATACAGAAATCAATAGGCAACATGAAAAAGATTTTTGAGAAGATTGTAGAAGGTATACTGGCTTGTAGCGGCTTTGTGACGAGTCTTACCATCGTACTTATCGTCGTGTTCCTCTTTTCCGAAGCGCTGGGCTTGTTCAGCAGCAAGGTGATAGAAGAAGGGTATGTATTGGCCTTGAATAAGGAGAACCGGGTGAGCGAACTGACTCCGGCACAGATAAAGGATGTCTTTGATGAAGAGCTGACAAACTGGAACGAAGTGGGGGGGAGGACCTTCCTATCCGCCTTTTCCGTTTGGAGGACATCACACTGTATTATACGGAAGAGCAGTTGGGCGCTTCCTACGAAAATGCAGGTGCCTGCATTACGGAGCTGGTGGAGCGTACGCCTGGCATTATAGCCTTTGTACCGCAGCAGTTCATTGTCCGTCCGGACTCGGTGCATCTGCTGAAAGACAACACCATTTCGGTGAAGGACGTCTTTGCCGGTGCCGAATGGTTTCCCACGGCAACACCTGCTGCGCAGTTCGGCTTTTTGCCGCTCATTACGGGGACGCTGTGGGTCAGTCTGTTTGCCATCCTCTTTGCATTGCCGTTTGGTCTGTCGGTGGCAATCTATATGTCGGAGGTAGCCAATTCCCGGGTAAGGAATCTGCTGAAGCCCATCATTGAGTTGCTGAGTGGCATACCGTCGGTGGTCTACGGCTTTTTCGGCTTAATTGTCATTGTGCCGTTTTTGCAGCAGGTGTTCAACTTGCCGGTAGGCGAGAGCGGGCTGGCGGGCAGTATTGTGCTTGCCATTATGGCGTTGCCCACCATCATAACGGTGACAGAAGACGCGATGAGGAATTGTCCCCGCGCCATGCGCGAAGCAGCTTGGCACTGGGAGCATCGCAATGGCAAACTATATATAAGGTGGTGATTCCTTACTCCATTTCGGGCATCACCTCCGGGGTGGTGTTAGGCATCGGCCGTGCGGTGGGCGAGACGATGGCTGTGCTGATGGTGACAGGCAACGCCGCCGTCATTCCCCATACCATCTTGGAACCGCTGCGCACCATTCCGGCAACGATTGCCGCCGAACTGGGCGAGGCGCCTGCCGGCGGACCTCACTACGAAGCATTGTTCCTGCTGGGTGTTGTGCTGTTCTTCATCAGTTTATTGATAAACTTCACGGTGGAAGCGGTTTCGCCAAGACGAAAATAAAAGAAGATAGATATGGTTAATAGGAAGCATCTTTCGCAAAACATGGCATTCGGCTTGTTCCGTCTGTTGAGCCTGAGTGTGGTGGGGATTCTTTTTGCAATCCTCGGTTTCATTATATATAAAGGTATAGGAGTCATCGATTGGGAGTTCCTCACTACAGCTCCTACCAACGGTATGACTGCCGCGGAATCCTTCCTGCCATTGTAGGTACGTTCTGTTTGATGGCGGGTAGTGCCTTGTTTGCTTTTCCGGTGGGAGTGATGAGCGGCATTTATATGAATGAGTATGTGCCGAAAGGCTGGGTAGTACGCTTCATACGGATGATGACGAATAATCTGAGCGGCATCCCTTCCATCGTGTTCGGTCTGTTCGGCATGGCACTGTTCGTCAACTATATGGATTTTGGAGACAGCATCCTGCAGGTTCGTTGACACTGGGCTTGCTGAGTCTGCCTTTGGTTATCCGCACCACGGAAGAAGCACTGAAAGCCATCCCCGACAGCATGCGCGAAGGAAGCCGCGCGTTGGGAGCCACCAAGCTCCAGACCATCTGGCATGTCATCCTGCCGATGGGAATGCCCAATATCATCACCGGACTGATTCTGGCGCTGGGGCGCGTTTCGGGCGAGACGGCACCCATCCTTTTCACCTGTGCCGCCTACTTCCTGCCGCAACTGCCGACCGGTATCTTCGACCAGTGCATGGCGCTTCCTTATCACCTCTATGTCATCTCTACCAGCGGTACGGATATGGAAGCGCAGCTTCCCATCGCTTATGGCACAGCATTGGTGCTGATACTGATTATCCTCCTGGTGAATCTGTTGGCAAACGCCCTGCGGAAATACTTTGAGAAGAAGATTAAGACGAATTGAAAACATATACAATAGGTATGAAGAACAAGATAGAAACCCGTGACGTGAACTTCTGGTATGGCGATTTCCATGCCCTGAAAGGCATCAGCATGGACATTGAGGAGAAGTCTGTGATAGCCTTCATCGGCCCCTCGGGCTGTGGAAAGTCTACCTTCCTGCGCCTGCTGAACCGCATGAACGATTTGATTCCCGACACCCGTCTGACCGGCGAGATACGCATTGACGGACAAGACATCTATGGAAAAGGAGTGCAAGTGGACGAACTCCGCAAGAACGTAGGCATGGTGTTCCAGCGGCCCAATCCTTTCCCCAAAAGCATCTTCGAGAACGTTGCCTACGGACTTCGTGTGAATGGCATCACCGATAACGCCTTCATCCGTCAGCGGGTGGAAGAAACCTTGAAAGGCGCCGCCCTTTGGGACGAGGTGAAGGACAAGCTGAAAGTCTCCGCCTACGCCCTCTCCGGCGGTCAGCAGCAACGCCTCTGCATAGCCCGTGCCATGGCGGTGTCTCCTTCGGTCCTGCTGATGGACGAGCCGGCATCCGCCCTCGACCCCATCTCCACCGCCAAGGTGGAAGAGCTTATCCACGAGTTGAAGAAGCAGTACACTATCGTCATCGTCACCCACAACATGCAGCAGGCAGCGCGTGTCAGTGATAATACGGCTTTCTTCTATATGGGGCGGATGGTGGAGTTTGGAGATACCCGGAAGATATTTACGAATCCCGATAAGGTGGAGACGCAGAACTACATCACGGGACGTTTCGGGTAGCGGATTGTTCCATACAAGCAAAAATAAGTTGTACAAAAGTAATTTTAAAATAGAAACATTATGGTGAAGTTTATCGAATCTGAACTCGTCTTGCTGAAAAAGGAAATAGACGAAATGTGGACCCTGGTATATAATCAGCTCGACCGTGCAGGTGATGCCGTGCTTACGCTGGACCGGGAACTGGCCCAGCAGGTATTGGTGCGCGAACGTCGCGTCAATGCTTTCGAACTGAAAATAGACAGCGACGTGGAGGATATCATTGCCCTTTACAACCCCGTTGCCATCGACCTGCGCTTTGTGCTTGCCATGCTCAAAATCAATACGAATCTGGAGCGTCTGGGCGACTTTGCAGAAGGCATCGCCCGCTTTGCCCTCAACTGCCATGAACCGGCATTGGATACTGAGCTGGTCAAGCAACTTCGTCTCGAAGAGATGATAGCCCAGGTGCTCTCCATGCTCGAGCTTGCCAAGCAGGCACTTCAGGAGGAGAGCCAGGAACTGGCTACCGCCGTGTTTGCCAAGGACAATATGCTGGACGAAATCAATGCGGAGGCCACTGCCATTCTTGCCGACTACATCAGCCGGCATCCGGAGAGTGCACTCTCTTGTCTGAATCTGGTGAGCGTGTTCCGCAAATTGGAGCGTTCCGGCGACCACATCACGAATATTGCCGAAGAAATAGTGTTCTTTATCGACGCAAAAGTGTTAAAACATAGTGGGCGGACAGACGAACACTACTTAAATGATAAGAAATAAACAAAATTTTAGGATAATTTCAGTGTTTCATGGAAAATAGCCTTATATTTGTCCATTGAAAACGATTGCAGGTGTAGAAAAATGCTTTGAAATGATAATAAACTTAAATGATTTCTCAAAAAGATGTTATAAGACATGTTTTTTAATTTGGTTAGTATCACGAAAAGCGCCTATATTTGCATCGTTATCCTGAAAACAATCTTTTTACCTTAAAAAAAAACTAATACCTATTGAAAACTGAAAAAGGAGGCTTTGTGAAAAGCTTCCTTTTTTTTGTACCTATACGAAGGGCTTTTTGTATCTTTGCGCATATTAATAATAAATCGCGTATAACCTAAAAGTATATAGAACCATGTTTTCCGGAATAGTAGAAGAATGTGCCACATTGGTGGCGATGGTCAAAGACCAGGAGAATGTACATTTTACTTTCAAGTGTTCATTCGTCAGTGAATTAAAAATAGACCAGAGTGTGTCTCACAACGGTGTTTGCCTGACGGTAGTCAGTCTGACAGATGATACCTATACCGTGACGGCCATGAAGGAAACGCTGGACCGTTCCAATCTTGGCTTGTTGCAGGTGGGAGATGAAGTGAATGTGGAGCGTAGTATGATGATGAACGGCCGGCTGGATGGCCATATCGTTCAAGGACATGTGGACCAGACTGCCACTTGCATCGATATAAAGGATGCGGAAGGAAGCTATTACTTTACTTTCCGGTATGCTTTTGACAAGGAGATGGCAAAGCGCGGCTACATCACGGTAGACAAAGGCTCGGTAACGGTCAATGGTGTCAGCCTGACCGTGTGCAATCCCACCGACGATACTTTCCAGGTGGCCATTATTCCTTACACCTTTGAGCATACCAATTTCCATGCTTTCAAAGTGGGCAGTGTGGTGAATCTGGAGTTCGATATCATTGGTAAGTACATCAGCCGCATGATACAATATAAATAAGGTAACGGCACTATGGACGATTTCCTGCAATTAGTGGCATCCCGTCAGAGTGACCGTGCCTATGATATGACTCGTGCCGTGGAGCCTGAGAAATATCGGTGATTTACTTTTTAGACACAGATGACGCAGATGACGCGGATTTTTTTAATATTCCAATCCGCGTCATCCGCGTCTAAAAAATAATCAAAAAGAAAGCAGATACGGAGTTTCCGGAAAGACTTCCGCGTGCTTACAAATCCTTCAGCAGCACCTTGCTTGCATTCTTGTAGTATTCCTCCCGTGCCTTCAGCAATGCTCCCCATTGGTTGTTGAATTCATTTTCCTTATCAATTTTGAAATCTTCTGAGCCGTGCGTGTCCAGTTTGTCCAGTAGGAGGGCCACATTCATTTTGTTGATATCCATGGAAGGCTGGTAAGCGATGTCTTCACTCTTTTCATCGGTCACCACTTCATGTAGGAGGTTGATTTCCTGCAATTCATAAAGGGTTTCGTGTGTCAGCCGGATGGGAATCTGCACTCTTCGGATATCTCTTCGGCTGTATAGGGCTGGGCGTCTTGTTCAAAGCGCTTGGCTATGAGAGACATTATCAGGATGGAGATAAAATCGCGGTAGCGCCGGCTGATATTGCGCGCATCCTTGTCGAAGCTGAAGTTCCGGATATTCTGTCCGGCGTAGGTCAGTTCGGCACCGAATAGGCAGATGGTCCAGGATACCTGCAACCATAGCAGAAACATCGGAAGGGCGGCAAAACTACCATAGATGGCATTGTAACGGGAAACCCACAACTGGCTGCTGATGTAAAGGAATTGGAATGCCTGGTGTGCCGTACCTGCCAGAATACCGGATATGAGTGCGTGTTTCAGCTTGACCTTTGTATTCGGCATAAAGACGTACAGTGCTGTAAACATGAACCAGGTCAGCACGAAGGGGATGAGGCGCACCATAAACTTGCCGACGGGAGCCAGCAGGGTAAAGTCTTCGAGGTTCTTCACCATCGTACTCATGAAGATGGAAAGACCACCGGACACCACCAGCAGAATGGGCATCAGCAGAAGCATAGAGAAGTAATCCGTTATTTTGCGGTACATGCTGCGCGCCTTTTTCACCTGCCAGATGCGGTTGAAGGTGATTTCCATATTGTTGATTAGATTCAGGACTGTCCACAGCAACATAATCAGACCCACTCCGATGAATATTCCACTCTTGGTCTGAGACAAATACGAATTCACGAATTGCAGGATGACTTCCGTGGTTTCCGTAGGACCGCCGAAACCGTTGACAATCTGGCTTTCCATCAGATTATCGAATCCGAAACCGCGGGCTATGGCAAACAAAATGGCAAGAATAGGCACGATGGCAAGCAGCGTACTGTAAGTCAGCGCCGAGGCTTTGTTTACTATCCGGTCTTTGGTGAAGCGGTTGATGCAAAGATAAATCGTCTTGATGATATTGTATACGGAAAAGGTCGTTCGCGTGACTTCATCTTCCGTAATACGCCAGATGTCGTAGGTGAGGAATTTCCAAAGGGCAGCAATACGCTTGTTCATGCTATTATCTCGATTATCCATTGTCAATAAAAAAGCAGTCAGTCTGTAAGCCGGGTTCTGTTCTTCTGTTTCTGAAAAAGCCTAATTAGGAATTATCCATTCTTCATTATCCATTCTCCATTAAAGAAGTGTCTGTCATTTATCTGAGCCGCATGTCACCATACAAGCTTTAGCGGTCTACCCTCCGACATGGAGCGAGCAACTCTCATAACGTCGGTTTACATGACCTTACAACTCCCAAGACGCACAGCCCTTGTGTCGCCACAAGACTGGTAGGCTCTTACCCCACCTTCTCACCCTTACCGTAGCCCAAGGGCGACGGCGGTTATTTTCTTCTACGTTACTCTACCCTCACGGACAGCTTTCTGTTAGGAAGTGGGACGCTCTGTGTTGCCCGGACTTTCCTCATACGCACGAGGCGCAAGCGACAGACCGACCAACTGCTTTATAGGGTACAAAGATACGGAATATTAATGAAGAATGAAGAATGAAGGATGAAGAATTTGTTGTGCAGTGTGCGGATGCAGTACGGATGAATCCTTCATTCTTCATTCTTTACTCTTAATTATCTTAAAAACATGTATCTATTTCGGAATAAATTCGTAGCTTTGCTATTAGTAATAACCCCCAAATCCTTTTGGCCAATGAAAAAGTTATCCTCTCTTTTTTCTTTATTTCTGTTAATCCCGCTTTTTGCTGTCGCTTCGGAAGTGGGTGACCGTACAATACCTGCAGAAGTGGCGCAACTCGCTGACAGTTTGAAACAAAAGTTTGCACCGGACAAGCGCGTGGCTTTGTTCGATGTGGATTACTCTTTCTCCGGAAAGAATGTGATGTTGCGTGGTGTCACCACTTCGGCAGAGGCAAAGACGGCTTTGCTGGATGGTTTGGCAAAGAAAGGATATGCGGTGATGGATTGTCTGCAAGTGCTTCCGGATGAGCCGGACTTGAAGGCAAGACGTATGGCATTGTCAATGTGTCTGTGTGCAATCTTCGGGTAGCCCCGGATTTCTCTTCAGAAATGATGACGCAAGGCTTGATGGGTATGCCGGTGCGGGTGTTGCAGCGCGACGGCTGGTACCGTATCCAGACACCGGACAACTACATTGCATGGGTACACCGAGTAGGCATACATCCCGTCACGCGGGAAGAGCTGACCGCTTGGAACAATGCAGAGAAAATAGTGGTGACTTCGCATTATGGCTTTGTCTACTCACAGCCCAGCCAGGCATCGCAGACCGTCTCTGATGTTGCTGCCGGAAACCGCCTGAAGTGGGAGGGGACAAAAGGTGCCTTTTATAAGGTGGCTTATCCCGACGGCCGCCAGGGATATATCTCCAAATCCATCTCTATGCCTGAGAAGAAATGGCGGGCAGCCTTGAAGCAGGACGCAGCCAGCATTATAGCTACGGCGCATAGCATGATGGGCATCCCTTATCTTTGGGCTGGCACTTCCTCCAAAGGGGTGGATTGTAGCGGCTTCATGCGCACCGTTCTTTTCATGCACGACATCATCATTCCGCGGGATGCTTCCCAGCAGGCATACGTGGGCGAGCATATCGATATCGCTCCTGATTTCAGTAACCTCCAGCCGGGCGATTTGATTTTCTTCGGGCGCAAGGCGACGCCGGAACGCAAGGAACGTGTGGTACATGTCGGCATGTATATCGGCAACAAGCGTTTCATCCATTCGCAAGGCGATGTGCGCGTCAATAGCTTCAGCCCCGACGACGAGCTGTTCGATGAATACAACCTCGGTAGACTGTTGTTCGCTACGCGCGTGTTACCTTATATAAATAAGGAGGCGTCGCTCAATACAACGAAAACGAATCCATTTTATTCAATGTAATAATGTGCTAATGTGCAATATGCAATGACCTCGGCGTGACGGTGCAAACATGACGTAGTATATATATAGCGCAGCCCATTGGCATATTGGCACATTAGCATATTGGCACATTTAATACACACACAATTATGTCAAACAGAAGAGATTTCCTGAAAACCGCCGCTTTTGCCGCACTCGGCTCAGGCATGGCAATCAATCATGTATTTGCCGGAGGAAATGACGCTCCTTCCTTGTTCAACGTGAACAGTAGGGCAGGTGTAACCCCCAAAATGAAACTGCGTTTCTTCCCCTATGAACTGAAATTGCGCCATGTCTTTACAGTGGCCACCTACTCGCGTACTACCACTCCCGACGTTCAAGTCGAGATAGAATATGATGCATTATCGGTTATGGTGAAGCCTCCATGCCCCCGTACCTGCAACACGAATTAGGCACGATGGACAGTGTACTGGCTTTTCTGAAGAAGGTGCAGGATGTCATCGGCCAATTCTCAGACCCCTTTCAGCTGGAAGATATACTGGCTTATATAGACAGCCTCTCGGCAGGGGATTCCGCTGCTAAAACTGCTGTGGACATCGCCTTGCACGACCTTGTGGGCAAACTGTTGCAAGCCCCTTGGTATAAGATATGGGGGTTGGACAAGGAAAAGACTCCCTCTACAACTTTCACCATCGGTATTGATACGGCCGACGTGGTGCGTGAAAAGACGAAAGAGTGTGCCGACCAGTTCAATATCCTTAAAGTGAAGCTGGGGCGGGAGAACGACAAGGAAATGATAGAGACCATCCGTTCGGTGACGGACCTTCCGATTGCCATTGATGCCAACCAGGTTGGAAGGACAAACATCATGCGCTCGATATGATACATTGGCTGCACGAAAAAGGAATTGTCATGATAGAGCAACCGATGCCCAAGGAACAACTGGACGATATTGCATGGGTCACCCAGCAAAGCCCGTTGCCCATATTTGCCGATGAGTCCATTCAGCGTCTGAAGGATGTGGCAGGCTTGAAGGGTGCCTTTACGGGCATCAACATCAAGCTGATGAAGTGTACCGGCATGCGCGAAGCCTGGAAGATGGTGACTTTGGCACGTGCATTGGACATGAAAGTGATGGTAGGATGTATGACCGAGACCTCTTGTGCCATTACCGCTGCCTCCCAATTCTCTCCGGCAGTGGACTTTGCCGACTTGGACGGTATCTGCTGATTGCGAACGACCGTTTCAAGGGTATGGAGGTTGTGAAAGGCAAGATAACGTTGCCCGATTTGCCGGGTATTGGAGTGGTGAAGTTATGAGAAAGCTATTGTATACCGTTGCTCTGTTTGTGATGGCTTCTGCATGCAGCACGAAGCCCGAGAGCAAGCCCTATAATTGGGAGGACGACCTGTACCAACGTCTGCTTACGGATTTCTGTATGACGGAATCCCAGGTGAAGGACTATATCCGCAAGTATATTCCCGACGTGACCGATGACAGATGCGCCAGTGGGAAGCCTCCAAAGCTTTGAGTGCATGATGCTGGATGGAGAGAAACGCTATTTCCGCAATGCCGGACCTAATCTGTTTCGTGTGGACTCCACTTGCTATGACATCAAGATAGCCAAGGAAGGCACTTTGCCGAGTGGCAGCGAGAAAGTGAATATGGAGAACCTGCCCGAAATCATTTCTGCTGTGAAGAAAGAGGGCAAGGCCATTGTTGCGCCGAAGCGCATGCGCGTCACCTACACGTTGACCGTAGATACCAATGCCGTGCCTGCCGGGAAAATCATCCGTTGCTGGTTACCCTATCCCCGTCAGGACCAGGCCCGGCAGCAGGATGTCAAGTTCATTTCGGCCAGCGAACCGCAATACACCTTTTCGTCGCCCGAGTGCCGTCACAGTACATTGTACATGGAGAAACGTGCTGTCGAAGGCGAACCGACCGTATTCTCCGAAACCTTTGAGTTTACCGCCAACGGTGAATGGCATAATCTGAAGCCGGAAGACGTGCAGCCCTATGATACGACAACCGCCCTTTATAAGGAATATACTGCCGAGCGTGAGAAGCATATCGTCTTTTCCCCACGCTTGCGCGAACTTGCTGCCAAATTGACAGCCGGTGAAACCAACCCCTACTTGAAAACCAAACGTATCTTCCGTTGGGTGAATGACAACTTCCCGTGGGCTTCTGCACGCGAATATTCCACCATTGAGAATATCCCGGAATATGTGTTGGACAACCGTCACGGAGACTGTGGCCAAGTCAGCCTGCTGTTCATTACGCTTTGCCGCATCAGTGGAATTCCCGCACATTTCCAGAGCGGCTTTATGATGCATCCCCGTGCATGGAATCTGCACGATTGGGCAGAAGTCTACTTCGAGGGTGTGGGTTGGGTGCCTGTCGACCAGTCATTCGGCATTCCTGCCTTTGCTCGCAATGCCGACGAAGAATATTTCTTCCTGGGTGGTATAGACTCTTGGCGCATGATTGTGAACACTGATTACGGCATGCCGCTACAGCCCGAAAAGCAGTATCCCCGCAGCGAGACCGTCGACTTCCAGCGTGGCGAGGTGGAGTGGGAGGGAGGTAACCTCTACTTCCCGCAGTGGGACTACCACATGGACATTGATTACTTGAATTATTAAGGTACTATCTGCCCTCTAAAAACAGATGATGCGTTCAGCCCGAACACATCATCTGTTTGGTATAAACGCATCATCTGTTTACCCCAAATGCATCATCGTTTCGGCCTGCAACGGGTGATGTGTCTTTTTATGCCCTATCTGTCAGTTCTTTAACAGTCAGCAATCGTACATAAATGCTAATTTGTCAGTCTTTGCCGTTAACCGCTGTTAAGCCCTAAATATCCTCTGTTAAAAGAGAACAAAAAAGAGTGACAAGCGGAATAACTGAACGTTTTTTGTCGTTATTTTAACGTCGTAATGTTAAACGAAACTTGAATATTAACAATTTAAAGAATAGGAAGAATAGTATGAAACAGACAACAAAAAACATCCTTGGAGTTGCGGCTATCGTGCTCCTGAGCTCTGGAGTGGCTGGATTGACCACTTATAAGATGCTGAATAAGGAAAAGCCTGCCGCATTCAGCGAGTTGTTCCAACAGAACCCCAATAATCTGCTACCGGCGGCTTTCCATGCAACGGATGCCCAGCCTGTGGATTTGACACAAGCAGCGGAGAGTTCGCTCCATGCTGTAGTGCATATACGTGCCACTCAGTTGAGTAAGACCCAGACGGTGCAAGAACAGCCGGATATTTTTGACTTCTTCTTTGGAGACGGTCGTGGACGCCAGCGCCAGATACAGACCCAGCCGCGTGTAGGTTTCGGTTCGGGTGTCATCATCTCCAAAGACGGATATATTGTGACGAACAATCACGTGGTGGAAGGTGCTGATGAAATCACTGTGAAACTGAATGACGACCGTGAGCTGAAAGGACGCATCATCGGTACTGACCCCAGCACGGACTTGGCATTGATTAAGATTGAAGGGGATGACTTCCCGACAATTCCGGTTGGTGACTCCGACCAGTTGAAGGTGGGAGAATGGGTATTGGCGTAGGTAATCCGTTCAACCTGAACTCTACCGTAACAGCTGGTATCGTCAGTGCAAAAGCCCGTTCCATTGGCTCTTCTGCTCCAACGGACAAGCTGCAAACATCCAGTCTTTCATTCAGACGGATGCTGCCATCAACCAAGGTAATAGTGGTGGTGCGTTGGTGAATGCCAAAGGCGAGCTGGTTGGTATCAATGCCATGCTTTACTCACCACGGGTGCTTATTCCGGCTATGGTTTTGCCATCCCTACCAGCATTATGACAAAGGTGGTAGCCGACTTGAAACAGTTTGGTACCGTGCAACGCGCGCTTCTTGGTATCAAGGGTAGTGATTTGAGCACAGACCTGCAGATGGACGAACGCTGGACCGAAGAACTGAAGAAGAAGGCCGACGAACTTGGCGTGAAAGAGGGTATCTATGTGGCCGAAGTTGTTGAAGGTGGTTCCGCTGCCGGCGTCTTGAAGGAAAACGATGTAATCATAGCATTGAACGGCAAGAAGATTCACAAGTTCTCGGATTTGCAGGAAATGCTGGCAAAACACCGTCCGGGCGACAAAGTGAAGGTAACGGTGGTTCGTGACAAGAAGGAAAAGGAATTCGAAATCACGCTGAAGAATGAGCAAGGCACTACGAAGGTAGTGAAGGATGCCGGAATGGAAATCTTGGGTGCAGCCTTCAAGCCCGTATCTTCCGAGCTGAAGAAGCAGTTGAACCTGGGGTACGGTCTGGAAGTTACCGGGGTTACCAATGGTAAGATGGCCGATGCAGGTATTCGCAAGGGCTTCATCATTCTGAAAGCCAACGGAGTGCCGATGAAGACGGTGGACGATTTGGAAAAGGCGATGAAAGAGGCAAGAAAGTCTCCTGAGCAAGGTTTGTTCATCACCGGTATGTTCCCGTCAGGAAAACGTGCAATGTATGCCGTTGATTTGACTCAAGAATAAAAAATAAGGATAGTTAGGTAAGAAGATTGTAATATTAGCTAACAATAGCGAAAAGGGGGTGTCGGTACAATACATACCGGCATCCTTTTTGTTATATAGGATAAGATATAAATAAGGTGAAAAAGTTAGGATGAGATTATTGTAACAAAATAATTTGTCGTACCTTTGCAACCCAAATCTGTATTAGTAAGAATGAGACAACTTAAAATTACAAAAAGTATCACTAACAGAGAGAGCGCTTCTCTTGACAAGTATTTGCAGGAAATCGGTCGCGAAGACCTCATTACTGTTGAAGAGGAAGTGGAGCTCGCTCAGCGCATCCGCAAGGGTGACCGTGTTGCACTGGAGAAATTGACACGTGCCAATCTGCGTTTCGTTGTATCTGTGGCCAAGCAGTACCAAAACCAAGGTTTGAGTTTGCCCGACTTGATTAACGAGGGTAATTTAGGACTGATCAAGCTGCCGAAAAGTTCGATGAAACACGTGGTTTCAAGTTCATCAGTTATGCAGTATGGTGGATACGTCAGTCCATTCTGCAGGCTTTGGCAGAGCAGTCGCGTATTGTACGTCTTCCGTTGAACCAGGTGGGTTCGCTGAATAAAATCAGCAAGGCCTTTTCCAAGTTCGAGCAGGAAAACGAACGTCGTCCGTCTCCCGAAGAGCTTGCCGATGAACTGGAAATCCCTGTTGACAAAATCTCTGATACGCTGAAGGTGTCAGGCCGTCATATCTCGGTAGACGCACCTTTCGTAGAGGGAGAGGACAACAGCTTGCTCGATGTGTTGGTCAACGATGACTCCCCTATGGCTGACCGCTCTTTGGTGAACGAGTCTCTTGCGAGGGAAATTGATAGAGCTCTTTCTACGTTAACCGATAGGGAAAAAGAAATCATACAGATGTTTTTCGGTATCGGACAGCAGGAAATGACATTAGAGGAAATCGGCGACAAATTCGGCTTGACCCGTGAGCGTGTGCGTCAGATTAAGGAAAAAGCAATCAGAAGATTAAGACAAAGTAATCGTAGTAAATTGCTCAAATCTTATTTGGGATAAATAAGAAATATCAGTTTCCGACAAATAGAAGGAATTAAAAACCGTACGTCTTTAGTAGGCGTGCGGTTTTTATATCTTTGCCCCATTGATAATTCATAACTTATAACTCATAACTCAATGAAATACGTTCGTATACTTTGTGCCGTAGCTTTGGTTTTTGCGTTGTGTTCGGCTTTTACAATGAAAGATAAGGAAAAGGTTGTATATGCTTTTGGGGTGGCGGCTTCTTTCAATGACTCCATCGTATATTATACAGACATCCAGGTATTGGACAGCGTAGAGCTGGATAAGAATGGATTCTTGCCCAAGCGTGATTTATACACTTACCAGCTCAAGAACTATCTGGAGTACAATCTGAAGAAGCCGGACTATACTTGTATGATTTATTTCTCTGAAAACAGGAAAAAGTTAGAAAAAGAGGCTGTAAAGGTAAAAGGTAAGTATAAGAAGAGTAAGAATATGGTTTTGCAGGTGGTGAAGCCTGAAGCTTTCACATTTGCAAAACCGCAGGAATAAGATTTCAAGTATGAAAACAAAACTATATCTTCTTTTTTTCTTCGTTTTCCCCTTGTTCATGTCGGCGTGTCGTGGTGATGACCCGATACCTGATCCTCCGGTTGATGGGAAACGTACTGTGCTGGTATATATGGCAGCGGATAATAGTATAAATCCATTGGCTAGCTTTACGGATGGGGATTTGGAGGAATTGAAAGCTGGGATGGCTTCAATTGATAATACATCTGATATGCATTTATTGGTGTATATAGATACGGGATTTCCTCGTTTGATTGAAATTGAAAATAAAGGTGGTACTGTTGTTGAAACAATAGTCAAAGAATACGAAGATAGAAATTCGTGCGGAGTCGCTGAGACGTCAGACAGGCTATCAAGGTGATGTGTTGGATCTTATATAAGCGGAAGTTATGGTTTGATTTATTGGTCGCATGGGGAAGGATGGATACCTACTCCATTGCCTTCTACTCGCTGGATAGGAAATGATAAGACTGGAGGAGGGCATTATATGAATATTGAGGACTTGAAGTTAGTATTACAGAACGCTCCTCATTTTGATTTTATTATGTTTGATGCTTGCTTTATGCAGTCGGTGGAAGTCGCGTATGAGTTGCGTGATTGTTGCGATTACTATATTGGTTTCCCTGCTGAGAATCCAGGTCCTGGTGCTGCCTATGATAGAATGTTTCCATTTATATTTCAGAAAGGTGCAGCGGTAGAAATGGCTATTGGGACTTTTGCTGCTTATGATGAAATTTATACTGGAAAAATAGGAAGTAATAGCAATTGGACAATGGGCACTGCTATAGATGTGCTGAAATCTTCTGAGCTTGAGAACTTAGCTGCTGCTACAGCAAATGCTTTGTCGGGAGTGACAGCAGATAGAGAAGTTCTTCGGTCATCGGTCTTTGATTATGATCAGCGTAAAGTAGGATCGTCTTATTATGTAGGCTATTATGATTTCGTAGATGATGGAAAAACTTGTTGTGGATGAAGTTGTCTTGGATGAATGGAAGCAAGCATATGATGCAGCTTCTGTCTGTTGGAAAAAAACGCCAATGATTTATTCGATGTCTGTTGGTATGTTCTCCATGAAGCGGGCAAATGGGGTTAGCCATTATATACCTTCCACTGCCACTTCTGCTGCTGCTCAAGCTGCTAATGCCGCTTATCGTTCTACTTCATGGTATAGTGCTGTCGGTCTTGCTCGGCTTGGTTGGTAAGCTTATAAAAACTTGCATACTGAACGGATTATTATAGGTGTAAAAACTTGTAATAATCCGTTTTTTTATGCCTATTCTTATTAAAAATGAGTCTTTTAATAATATTTTCCTTTGGAAATTATGTTTTATTGAAAATAACTCTTTTCTTTGCATCATCAAACTTAAAAAACGAAGAATTATGAAATATGTAATCATTGGCGGTGTAGCAGGTGGAGCCACGGCAGCCGCCCGACTGAGAAGAGTGGACGAAATGGCTGAAATCCTTTTATTGGAGAAAGGCCCTTACATCTCGTATGCTAATTGTGGTTTACCTTATTATATAGGTGGAGTGATAGCAGAGCGCGAGAAGCTGTTGGTACAGACACCCGAATCTTTCGGCAAGCGCTTCCGCATTGATGTGCGTGTGCAGAATGAAGTAATCGCCATCCATCCCAAAAACAAGACCGTTACCATACGCAATGCGGAAGGCAAGGAGTACGATGAAAGCTATGACAAACTTTTGCTTTCTCCCGGTGCTAACCCCGTGAAGCCCCCCTTGGAAGGCATTAATTCCGAAGGCATCTTCACGTTGCGCAATGTAGAAGATACCGACCATATCAAGGCTTATATCTCGGACAAGCAGGTGAAACGCGCCGTGGTGGTAGGTGCCGGTTTCATCGGATTGGAAATGGCGGAGAACCTGCATCATGCCGGTGTTCATGTGTCTGTAGTCGAAATGGGTAATCAGGTGATGGCGCCTATCGACTTCTCTATGGCGGCACCTATTCATCAGCATCTGTTGCAGAAAGGTGTCTCCCTCTATCTGGAAGAAGGCGTAACCCACTTCAAGCGTACGGACAACGGAATCACCGTATTCCTGAAAAGCGGAAAGGCCATTCCTGCCGATATGGTGTTACTCTCCATCGGTGTGCGTCCTGCCACTGCATTGGCGCAACAAGCCGGCTTGAAACTGGGCGAGATGGGCGGTATCTGGGTAGACGAACACTTGGAGACTTCCGAAAAAGACATCTATGCTGTGGGCGATGCCATCGAATATCCTCATCCGCTGACCGGAAAGCCCTGGCTCAATTATCTGGCAAATCCTGCCAACCGCCAGGGACGTATCGTTGCTGATAATATGGTGTTTGGCAATACTGTTTCCTACGAAGGAGCTATCGGCACCTCCATTGCCAAAGTATTCGACATGACGGTAGCCTCTACGGGCCTTGCAGCCAAACGCTTGAAGCAGTGGGGCATGGAATATCAAAGCTCGGTGACTCACTCGGCATCTCATGCCGGTTACTATCCGGATGCCCTACCTTTGACCTTGAAACTGACTTTCCATCCCAAAACCGGTAAACTCTATGGTGCGCAATGTATCGGTTACGAGGGAGTGGACAAGCGAATCGACCAGATTGCCGGACTCATCAAGCGGGGTGGCACAGTCTACGACTTGATGGAGACGGAGCACACGTATGCACCTCCTTTCTCCTCGGCCAAAGACCCCATCGCTATTGGTGGCTATGCAGCATCGAACATTATCAGCGGTGCTATGCCCGTCATCTCTTGGCGCGAGCTGGTAGAAGAGAAGGATAAAGTGATGCTGATAGATACCCGTACGCCCGAGGAGTTCTCTTTCGGCACCATTCCGGGAGCTGTCAATATCCCGTTGGACGAAATGCGCGAGCATCTGGCAGAGATACCTACGGACAAGCCGGTAGTGCTTTTCTGTGCTGTGGGTCTGCGCGGTTATCTGTCCCTGCGCATCTTGATGGGACGCGGTTATCGCAATGTGCGCAATCTGATAGGTGTTATAAGACCTACTCCACGGCAACAGCACCTCTACCGTCTCCATCTGTTCCGGCAGGCGGCGACTCTTCTTCCGCTTCTTCGGCCAGCCCTGCTGACGACGACGTTCCCGCAGCGGCATCTGTCTCCAGAAAGGAACCGCTGAAGATAAACGCTTGCGGCTTGCAATGTCCGGGCCCCATCATGCAGGTGAAGAAGGCGATGGATAGCATTGCTGAGGGTGAGCGTGTGGAGATTGTGGCTACCGATGCCGGTTTTGCCCGCGACGCTTCTGCCTGGTGCGATACAACGGGAAATAAATTGATAGAGAAGCATGACGAGAAAGGACGCTATACGGTAGTCATTGAAAAAGGTGCTCCGGCTTGTACATCCGTTTCCAATGTTCCCGTAACTGGGGGTAGGGGAAAGACGCTGATTTTGTTCAGTGACGACCTGGACAAAGCGCTGGCAACCTTCGTATTGGCAAACGGAGCAGCGGCAACGGGACAGAAAGTAACCATTTTCTTCACCTTCTGGGGACTGAACGTCTTGAAGAAAGTGCAGAAACCCAGTGTGCAGAAAGACTTCTTCGGCAAGATGTTCGGCATGATGCTGCCGTCCAGCTCTTTGAAACTGAAGTTGTCGCAGATGAATATGTTTGGCATGGGCAGCCGCATGATGCGCTTCTTGATGAAGCGCAAGGGAGTGGATTCTCTGGAGTCGTTGCGCTCGCAGGCATTGGCGCAGGGAGTGGAATTCATCGCTTGCCAGATGTCTATGGATATGATGGGCATTCGGCACGAAGAACTTCTGGATGAAGTAACCATCGGCGGCGTGGCTACCTATATGGAACGTGCGGACAAGGCAAATGTGAATTTATTTATATAGGAGGACGAGATATGGAGACTTTATGTAAAATCCGTGATGTTTATCGGGCTATTGCCGAGTTCGAGGTACAGTTTACGCAGATGTACGATTTGTCGCTGAATGAAGGAATGCTGTTGTGCACGCTGCTCAATACTCCTAAGCTTACCTCCAGTGAGATAGCCGAGGCACTGGGTTTGTCTGCCTCCAACACTTCAAAGGTCATTCGCTCTGTCGAGGGAAAGAAGCTCATTACCCGTCTGATAGGTAAGGAAGATAAGCGTCAGATGCGTTTTTCTCTTACGACAGAAGGCAAGAACCGGATTTCGGATATTAAGAATGCTACTTTCGAATTGTCGGGGTTGTTGCAGCAGGTCGTTAGCCTCGTATAGTTTTGTGTAAAAGCGAATTAATATCGTGTTTGCAGGAAGTTAATATCCTGCGGACAGATATTTGTTTTTGTAGGACACGTTATTAACTTCTTGCACGACATGTTGTTAGTATCGTGTATTGCATGCTATAAATTGTTTGTATCTGTTCGTGTGTATTTCTATCTTTTATTACTGAGAAATTTACTAAGAATCTTTAATAATGTCTCTTTCGACAATTTCTTAACTCTTAATCAATTCTTTTCTCTGTTTTAAAAATGAACTTGATTGGAAAAGCCATTCTTTATGAATCGCCTATATACTCAGTCGTATTTCCGTAAAGGAACACAAGCTTGATACCAAAGAAATAAATTGAAACTTTCTATGTCAATTGCCTAATATTATTTTACTTTGCTGTCAAATAGTAAGCAATACAGCGATTGATATGCAGAAATTATTGTCTTTGCCGCCTAATCTGGTGTCGGCATTCTATGAACTGGAAAATGTAGACCGTACGGAATGGTTTTGTACTTCCGACCCGGTGGGAATGAAACTTGGCTCGGGTGGGGGAACTACCTGGCTCTTGAGAGAATGGCAGAAGGAACGGGATAGGAAGTATTGGGCGGAGGAGCGTATTCCAACAGAAAAGTGCATTCCAACAGAGAAAAGCATTCCAATAGAGAAGCGTATTCTGCTGCATGCCGGAGGACAAAGCCGTCGTTTACCGGGATATGCACCGTCGGGCAAGATATTGACCCCGATTCCGGTGTTTCGCTGGGCGCGTGGACAAAAACTGGGACAGAATTTATTATCCCTTCAACTCCCACTTTACGAAAAGATAATGGAGCGGGCTCCCGAAAGACTGCGTACGCTGATTGCCAGTGGTGACGTATATATCCGTGCGGAAAAGCCGCTTCAAGAGATTCCCGATGCAGATGTGGTGTGCTATGGACTGTGGGTAGACCCGTTGCTCGCCACACATCATGGTGTGTTTATCTCGGACCGGAATCAACCGGAATCCTTGGATTTCATGCTTCAGAAACCCTCTCTGGAAGAATTGGAAAACCTCTCCAAGACACATCTCTTTTTAATGGATATCGGCATCTGGCTATTGAGCGACCGGGCCGTTGACTTGCTGATGAAACGTTCGCAGAAGGCAGATGGGGCTTTGGACGTGGATACGCCATATTCCGACTTGAAATACTATGACTTGTATGCTGACTTTGGCTTGTCCTTAGGAAATCATCCCCGTATTGAGGATGAAGAGCTGAATAGCCTCTCCGTCGCCATATTGCCTTTGCCCGGAGGCGAATTCTACCATTATGGAACAAGCCGCGAACTGTTGTCTTCAACCGTCACCTTACAGAATAAGGTCTACGACCAGCGCCAGATTATGCACCGGAAGTTGAAGCCCAATCCGGCCATCTTTGTGCAGAATGCAGAAGTGCATCTCCCCCTTACTCCGAAGAACGACAGTCTTTGGATTGAAAACAGCTTTGTTGGAGCTTCTTGGCGGCTGGGGGCACGGCAGATTATCACGGGTGTTCCCAAGAATGACTGGAGGCTGACCATTCCAGACGGTATCTGCATTGATATAGTTCCGCTTGCCGACCAGCGCTGGGCAGTACGCCCCTATGGTTTTGACGATACTTTTAAGGGGGATATTCGGGATGAAAAGACACTGTTCCTTGGGATGTCGTTTTCGGAATGGCTGGTCGAACGGGAATTGTCGGTGGAAGACATCACCGGCAGAAAAGAGGACCTGCAGGCTGCTGCCATCTTCCCGGTTGTGGAAGATAAAGAGCAGATGGGGACAGTGCTTCGATGGATGGTTTCCGAACCGGGCTTGACGGAAGGAAAGGCTGTCTGGCTGGAAAGTCGTCGGTTGTCCGCCGACGAAATTTCAGCACAAGCGACTTGCGTCTGCTGTATGCACAGCGGGAGAGCTTCTGCAAAGGAAACTGGGAAGTGCTGGCACGCAACCATGCAAAGAGTGTATTCTATCAACTCGACTTGATGGATGTGGCCGGTAAATTCCATAAATTCGGCATTGACAAGCCGGAAGTGTTGCCGACAGATGCCTCGCTGATGCAGCGTATCCATAACCGGATGCTGCGTGCACAGATTGAGAAGCTGGACGGAAGGGACTTCAAGGCAGACGAGCAGGCCGCATTCAGCTTGTTGCGCGAAGGATTGCTGACCGATTTGTATGAACGCAAGAGCAGTCCTCGCCTGAATGTGTATAGTGACCAGATTGTATGGGGGCGTAGCCCCGTACGCATAGATATGGCGGGAGGATGGACGGACACTCCGCCTTACTCCTTGTTTGCCGGTGGGAGTGTGGTGAATATTGCCATTGAACTGAACGGGCAGCCGCCTTTACAAGTGTACATCAAACCTTGCGCGGAGCATCGCATCGTGTTGCGCTCCATTGATATGGGAGCCATGGAGGTGGTGAATACTTTTGAGGAATTGCAATCCTATTGCATGATAGGTTCCCCCTTTTCCATTCCCAAAGCAGCATTGGCGCTGGCCGGGTTTGTTCCGGCTTTTTCAGAAACGGCTTATCCTTCGCTGGAAAAACAACTGGAAGCCTTCGGCACAGGTATAGAGATTACATTGCTTTCTGCCATACCTGCAGGTTCCGGTCTGGGCACAAGCTCCATTTTGGCTTCTACTGTCTTGGGTTCATTGAGTGACTTTTGCGGACTGATGTGGGATAAGAACGAAATATGCCGCCGTACGCTTGCCCTGGAACAGTTGCTGACGACCGGTGGCGGTTGGCAAGACCAATACGGTGGGGTATTGCAAGGCATCAAACTGTTGCAGACGGAGGCTGGATTTGCCCAGCAGCCATTGGTACGCTGGTTGCCCGAGCATTTGTTTACCCATCCGGAATACCGCGATTGCCATCTGCTGTATTATACGGGCATTACGCGTACAGCCAAGGGCATCCTTGCAGAAATAGTACGCTCCATGTTCCTCAACTCTTCCTGCACCTGGGGTTATTAGAAGAGATGAAAGCACATGCCTTGGATATGGCCGAAGCCATTCAACGGAATGACTTCAAGAGTTTCGGAACACTGGTAGGCAAGACATGGATGCAGAAGAAGGCACTGGACAGTGGAACAAATCCTCCTGCCGTAGAGGACATCATCTGTCAGATAAAAGACTATACCTTAGGATATAAACTGCCGGGAGCCGGTGGGGAGGCTATCTGTATATGGTGGCTAAGGATCCGCAGGCAGCCCTGCGCATCCGTGAGACCTTGACGCTGAATGTACCGAATCCGAGAGCCAGGTTCGTAGAAATGTCACTCTCGGATAAGGGATTCCAGGTGTCGCGGAGCTGAAATTCATTATTCATGATGATACGGCCCCCCATTTAGTATGTTCATTGCCCTGTAGAGTTGTTCCACAAAAATGAGGCGTACCATCTGATGGGAAAAGGTCATGCGTGAGAGGGACATCTTCTCGTGTGCCGCTTCGTATACTTTTTGAGAGAATCCGTAAGGGCCTCCGATAATAAATACCAGCCGTTTGTTTACGGTATTCATCTTGCGCTTCATATAGTCTGCAAACTCTATGGAGCGCATCTCTTTTCCACCTTCGTCCAGCAGTACGACCACATCTCCCGGCTGGAGAGCTTTCAGTATCAGTTCCCCTTCTTTTTCCTTCTGAACTTCCATAGAGAGGCTTTTGGTGTTTTTCAGTTCGGGGATGACTTCCATCTCGAATGAGAGATAGCGCTTGGTGCGTTGCACATAGTCGTTGATGGCTGTTATAAAGTGTTGTTCTACAGTCCGTCCTACGACGAGCAGAGTAGTTTTCATACTGGTTCTGTTTTGATTAGCGCACAAATTTAGCATTTTTTTATTGTATTTTGAGACAAATGCTTACCTTTGCCTATCATAAATACTTGTGAAAATGAAAAAACGGGTAGTCTTTTTGTTGACCGGTCTCTTCATTTGGACGTCTGTGCTGCTGGCCCAGAACGTTCCCGAGGGAGTGATTGGGGCCTTCAAGGAAGGAAGCTCTCAGGAACTCAACAAGTATCTGGGTGACAAGGTCGATTTAATCATTCAGAATAAGTCGACCCACGCCGACAAGCGGACGGCAGAGGGCACAATGGCTGCTTTCTTCTCCAACCACAAGGTTGGCAGTTTTAATGTGAACCATCAGGGGAAACGTGATGAGTCTGGTTTCGTCATTGGTACCTTGACGACCGCAAATGGAAACTTTCGGGTGAATTGTTTCTTCAGAAAAGTACAGAACAAATATGTTATACATCAAATAAGGATAGATAAAACAGATGAATAAGGAAGAAGAATTGATTGACAGGCTGATAGACCTGCTTTCGCCGAAGATATAGGCGATGGAGACCATACAACCCTTTCATGCATTCCTGCTACGGCAATGGGCAAGTCCAAACTGCTGATAAAAGAACCGGGCATACTGGCCGGTATCGAGATAGCCAAGGAGGTGTTCCGTCGTTTCGACCCTACCATGAAGGTGGAAGTGTTTATTAATGACGGTACAGCCGTAAAGCCGGGTGATGTGGCCATGATTGTGGAAGGCAAGATACAGTCTTTGTTGCAAACGGAGCGTCTGATGCTGAACATCATGCAGCGCATGAGTGGCATTGCCACCATGACACATAAGTATGCCGAGCAATTGAAAGGTACGAATACCCGTGTACTCGATACCCGCAAGACTACTCCGGGCATGCGTATCCTCGAGAAAATGGCGGTGAAAATCGGTGGCGGTGTAAACCACCGTATCGGCTTGTTCGACATGATTTTGCTGAAAGACAACCATGTGGACTTTGCGGGAGGCATTGACAAGGCCATCAACCGTGCGAAGGAATATTGCAAGGAAAAAGGTAAGGACCTCAAGATAGAAATAGAAGTGCGCAACTTCGACGAATTGCAGCAAGTACTCGACCTGGGTGGCGTAGACCGTATCATGTTTGACAACTTCACCCCGGCAATGACAAAGAAAGCTGTGGAGATGGTAGGTGGCCGCTATGAAACGGAATCTTCCGGTGGCATCACGTTTGATACGCTCCGCGACTATGCCGAATGCGGTGTAGACTTTATTTCCGTAGGAGCTTTGACTCACTCTGTGAAAGGATTGGACATGAGCTTTAAAGCATGTTGATAAAGGCGGAAAGCATTATTGCAGAATAATAAGGAAAGCCTCTCATAAAGAATGCTGCATTACGGCAGATTTATGAGAGGCTTTCTATTGGTAACTAGCAAAGTAGTGGCTCTTGGAAAAACAGAAGGTGTATTGGGGTGAAACAGATGGTCTGTTTGGGACGGATAGATGATGCGTTTGGCTATAACGGATGATGTGTTTCATAGTAATGGATAATAGTGTAGGAAGATATGAAAAACATAACATGGAATAAAGTAAAAACAACTGTCAAAGATTGGCAAGTGGGAGACTACATCCGGCAGACTTCCATTGTGGTGATTGGCGTACTGATTACTTTTGTCGGTAGTGAGTTGGTTACTCAAAACTCCGAGAAAAAGGATATTCAAGCCACCATGTCGCTGATTAGGATGAACTGAAAAGTAACCGGGAAAATTATAAGAGTATCGTTTCAGAGTTTAGAGAGGATGAACGTCTTTCCAGCTTATTGGTGGAGCATGACTTAAAGCATCGGACGATACCGGAAGATTCATTGATACAGTTCCGCTTTCTTATGGGGCATATCCGCAGTTTTTATTATAGTCAGAATGCATTGGATATACTTAAAAACTCCATGTTGATGCAGAAGATTTCAGATAAAGAGCTACTGTTGCAGTTGACCGGAATCTATGAGGTATTGGATGGATTTAAGGCAACTATGAATGGCTATTACGATATGAAGGACGAAATTATGGTTCCTTTCCATTTGGCATTGACTGACGAACAGACGGACCAGATAAATCGTGGAGGATATGAGGCGTGGGATATTTACTTGTCGGACAGGTCGGTACGGAACTTTGTCAGGGTAGCGCAGAACTATTTCACGCCGGACTATGTAGAACGTGTGGGAAAACGTATAGACGAGGCAATACAAGCGCTTGAAAAGAAGTATCATTTAGAATAAAAAGATATGGGAAAGATAAACTTTAATAGGCTGAACCATACGGTAAAAAGTTGGCACATAGGTGATTATTTCCGTCAGTTCAGTATTGTGGCTGCGGGTATCATTGTCACTTTCTGGGGAAGTGACCGGATTACCGAGAATGCCCGTCAAAAGGAAGTGCGTGCTACGATGCAGTTGGTAACGGAAGAGTTGGAATATAATAGGCAGGAGCTCCGTAATATAAAGCACTTGTTGGATATTGACATACACATGAGTCTGTTGTTGAGGGAACATGATATGGATGTATCCAAGATACCGACAGATACTCTGTGGAAGTATGGCAAGCTTTTCAATAATATGGATGAATTCTCTTATAGGACAGATGCGCTGGACGTGCTGAAAGGTTCTTCATTGATGCAGTATATACCGGACAAACGTATGTTGCAGGATGTATTGCAGACTTATTTTGAGTTGGGCAGGAAACAAAAGGATGTCAGTGATTACTATGCAACGAAAACAGATGCTCTTATGAGTGCTGCCATGTCCAGGGAGTTGGCGAATGTTTTTGACGGTGGCGACAGTCTTCGGGACCAGGCCTTGTTTCTTGTGCAGTATAAGAAATTTATCAATTACGTCAACATGGTTCCCGGTTTTCTGTATTGGCATGAATTTGATGAATTGGATGAGATGCTGGACAAGCAAATACAGCTTTGAGAGCCAAATATAAATAATCTCCGTTCTTTAACTTCTTTTTAGAATTAATTCAGCAGCATTTTCCGCAATGCTGCGTCTAACTAACAAACGACGCGAAGAGGCGTCCGTAAAACGAGCACTGACATTGGAAAATGAGATAGAACTGATTGAGGGCTGCCGGGCAGGAAAGGATTCCGCCCGAAAGGAATTATACACCCTCTACTCCAAGCAGATGCTGGCGGTATGTTACCGCTATACGGGCGATGTCGATGCGGCCCATGACGTATTGCACGATGGCTTCATCAAAATTTTCACCCACTTCACCTTCCGTGGCGAATGTGCATTGGTACCTGGGTGACAAGGGTAATGGTGACGCAGGCGATAGACTACCTGCGGAAACAGCAACGTTTCAGCCAACTGGTGGTGAATGAGGAACAATTGCCCGACATTCCGGATGAAGCGGGCATTGCCGAAACCGGAGGCCGTATTTCCGAAGAAATGCTGATGGCGTTCGTGGCGGAACTTCCCGATGGATGCCGTACTGTATTCAACTTATACGTCTTTGAGGAGAAATCGCACAAGGAAATAGCCGAAATCCTCCACATCAAAGAGCATTCGTCTACCTCGCAGTTGCATCGTGCCAAGTGTTTGTTAATAAAAAGAATTAAAGAATATACTGAATATGAGAGAAAATGATGAAATAACCGGTTTATTCCGCAGTCGTCTTGCCGGCGCAGAGATGACAGTGCGGGAGGACTTCTGGGAAGGGTTGCAACGTGACTTGCCGTCACCGGTTGCCGCAAAAGGCAGGAGGCAGCTTTTTCTTTCTCCGAGGTTTCACCGCGTAGCCGCAGCCGCCTCTGTTGTATTTGTACTGGGAGCTGCTTCTGCCGCTTTCTGGTATTTCTCTCCGAAAGAGGAAATCAAGGAGGCCTTTACACAAGTGGCGGCCATGACGCCGGAAGGTAACTTGAACGGGGATGTGGTGCAGGAAAGTTTTCCCTCTATCCATCAGGCCAACCCCATGGCACAAAAGCCCGGTACACAGCATCCCGCCAACGGCATTCCGGCAGGATTGACGGCGCAGGCCGATGAGGATGAATCCATGTCTGTCCATGTTTCCATCCGGATTACCCAACGGGTGTACGGAAACCAGCAGCAGCCGGGAAACGGTTATTACAGTAACGGAACTCCGGCCGGAAACGGGAACTACCATTCAAATCCTGGCCATAAGGATGCTGATATAGATAGAATGCTGCCATCTTCTGAGGAAGAACCGGCAAAGTCTGTGCTGTATCGCCATCTAAGCCCCGTAATTGGGCATTGAAAGCAGGCATCGGCACTTCCCTGCCGAAAGGGAATTTCCATATGCCGTTCACGGCCGGGGTAAGCGTGGAACGTTGTTTGAACAAGCATTTCTCCTTGGAAGCCGGTCTTCAGTATAATTGCTTGGATGGTGACCATACGTTGCATACGCTGGGAATTCCGGTAAGGCTGAACATGATGCTGGCCAGTACGCCGAAAGTGGATTTCTATGCTATGGTAGGTGGAGTAGCCGAGAAATGCATTGCAGGTGCTCCGGACAATGGTTTCGGTGCAGAGCCGGTACAGTTGTCGGTTGCTGCCGGAGTAGGGGTACGCTATAAAATGAACAACCGTTTTGCCTTGTTTGCAGAGCCGTCTGTATCCCATCATTTCGATACGGACTCGCAGACAAGAACCTTGCGTACGGAACGGCCCACCAATCTGAATCTGTTGTGCGGCGTGCGCATGACTTATTAATCTTAAATACCATACAAATATGAAGACTCTATACAATAAATTACATATATTCGGGCAGACTATGCTGCTCGTATTCTTTACTCTTTCTGTTCTCTCTTTGGGCTCTTGCAGCAAAGAAACGTTGGACTACAACCATCCGGATGTAGACTTGTTTGTCAAGCAGTTGAAGGCTGGCAAATATTCTACCCAAAGTCCGGATGGATTGAGTAACATGCCCAAGTTCACTTCCGAAGATATAGAGGAATTGCTGAAGTATGCCGAGGACTTGACGGTCATTCCCTCTTTCCCCCTGGCTCCGGTATCCTATTCGGCAGGTGGCAAGCTGCGTTTGGGCGAATGCATCCTGTGGACGGTAGAGACTATCCGCCTCGGGAACAATGCTTCGATGGGATGCAAGATGGTACATACGGATGCGGAGAATTATGAAGGTATCTATTTCCTTTCGGACGAAGAGGTGCTGGATGCCGCTTCGCGCTACCGCCGCTGGTGGGAAACCCGTAAGTATCCACGGACTATGTGGACGATTGATCCCTGCTATGACGAACCGCTTTGTGGCAGCGGATATATGTGGTGGTGAAATGTTTTTAGGGATTAAGTAATCAAAACTGTCAGGTGAAGATATCTATACTTGTTTGGGGGCTGCTCTGTGCAGTAGCCTTCCCTTGCTATGCCCAAAACTGGACCCCTCAGGACTCGTTGAGGCTGAACCGGTTGCTGAAGGGCGAGGGGGAGGTAAAACTGAATCCGGAGGTATTGCAGGAATTGGAAATGAACAATTCTCTGGGTACTCCGAAAGCGGTGATGGACAAGTCGTGGATGGATTTTGATAATTCATTGCCCGTCATGCCGAAAGCGCCCGAGAAAAAAGTGGTGCTTACCTTACGTCCTTATACAGCCAATACCAAATATAATTGGGACCCCATTTATCAGAAAAAAATCAAGGTAGACAAGGATACTTGGCGAGGAGATGAATTCTATGCACTTAAGATTCTGATGATTCCTACGAACTGGGCTAAACATCCGTTTGATGCCGGTCCGCGTGAGACGGTGGAGCAGATTGAAGCAACCGGTTTGCGTTACCGGGTGACGGAGCGGGCCAATAATATGGCTGTGGGCGGTTGGCAGGGTGCCAGTGGCGGTGGAATTTCCGGTTTAGACCTGATGACACCTTTTACCCGTGAGTTTTGGAATTTCAAAGGCCGCAAGCGCCGTGCCCGTACGCTGGAAGTATTGAAGGCGTATGGAGATTCGATAACTGTTTTGGAACAACAGTAATTTATCACTTTTTGTCAAATTTTGAACTTTCTTTCTCCTCTTCTTGTTTTCATTAGTAAACCTTTAAAAAAAGTAATAATGAACAGAGTGACTTCTCTATTTGGAATAAGATATCCGATAATTCAAGGTGGTATGGTGTGGTGTAGCGGCTGGAGACTTGCTGCTGCTGTAAGCAATGCGGGAGGGCTGGGCTTGCTCGGCGCAGGTTCGATGCATCCCGAAACGTTGCGGGAGCATATCAGGAAATGCCGTGAGGCTACGCATCATGCTTTTGGTGTGAATATTCCCTTGATGTATCCCCAGATAGAAGAGATAATGCAGATTGTGGCCGACGAGGGAGTGAAGATTGTATTTACATCTGCCGGCAGCCCGAAGAAATGGACTGGTTGGTTGCACGAACGTGGCATCACGGTGGTGCATGTTGTTTCGTCCTCGCGTTTTGCCGTGAAGGCAGAAGAGGCGGGTGTTGATGCAATAGTTGCCGAAGCTTCGAAGCCGGTGGGCACAATGGGAGGGAGGAGACTACCACCCTGTGCCTGATACCAGCTGTACGTGCAGTTACTACACTTCCGCTGATTGCCGCCGGTGGCATTGCAACGGGTGAGGCCATGCTGGCTGCCCGGGTGCTGGGTGCGGAAGGTGTGCAGATTGGTACACGCTTTGCCTTGACGGCAGAGAGTTCTGCAAACGAGGTATTTAAGGATTACTGCTTGCATTTGGAAGAAGGGGATACCCGTCTGCTTTTGAAGAAATTGGCTCCGGTGCGTCTGGTGCGCAATAACTTTCGCAGCGCCGTAGAGGCTGCTGAGGCTGTGGGAGCTTCAGAGGAAGAACTTCGTATCCTTTTAGGGCGTGGCCGTGCCAAACGTGGTATTTTTGAAGGTGACTTGGAAGAAGGGGAACTGGAAATAGGGCAGGTATCTGCCTTGCTGCATGGAAAGGGAGTGCAGTCTGTGGCGTCGGTCATGCAAGAGTTGGTGGAGGAGAGCAGAAGGGCGTGGGAGAGAATGCAGGAATTGGATTTCTGAATATTCCCTCTTCTGGTATCATATAACAATAAAAAGGAATATTCCGGTGATTTCGGGGATATTCCTTTTTTAGTTTCAACTTATAACCTTTTATCCTTTGGGGATATTGGTTGTGTCTTTTGCCGTATTTCCACTTGTGGCGGAATTACTTGTGCCATTGCTGCTGGCAGTGGCGCTACCGGTAGCCATATTTGTTGCACTTTTACCGGCTGTCTGCACAGCAGGTTGCTCTTCCCAATGGAACGGTTCAAAGCTACTGTTCGGGTCAACCCAGGACGGTTTCTTGGAAGCATAAATAATGAATGGGGCAATGACTACAATCAGCGCACCGATGATGAGCACGGAGAACCATACAGTGTTGCTGCCTGTTGAAATCTGGCTGGGTGGGATAAAGCTCAATACGAATGCCAGCAATGACCCGCAGAAACCAAGACCACCGATGAGCCACATCAATCCGTTGCCATTCTTGCCGATACGGAACGGACGGTTCAGCTTCTTCATCTTATAACGCAGCACGATGGCTCCGGAGAACATCAGCATATACATGATAAGATAGAGGACTACGGTCAACTGTGACAGAATCTGGTAGAAACTCTGTACGGAAGGCATGACTACGAACAGAAGGCTCAGTACGGTTACTGCACCGCCTTGTACATAAAGGATGTTCTTCTGTACACCCAGTTTGTTTGTCTTCTGGAAGAACGGAGGCATGTAGCCTGCTTTTCCTACGGCAAAGATACCTTTGGACGGACCGGCAACCCATGTCAATACACCTGCCAGCACCCCGAATGCCAGAGCAATGGCGATGATGGGTGACAGCCAGGAGGCGCGGATGTAATGGAAATAGTTATCGAAGCCTACAAGCAGACTCTGTGTCAGACTGATGTCTTTGGCCGGGATGATGATGCCCAGTGAGAAAGTACCGAGCACGAAGATGATAACCGTAATGGCCGCACCGATGAACACTGCCTTCGGATAATTCTTGGAGGGATTGTTCACGTCTTTTACGTGGATACCGCCCATTTCCATACCGGCATAGAAGAGGAAGATACTGGCAGCAAGCACCACGTTGTCGAAGTTCGTCAAGTCGGGGAAGAAGCTGCTGTGGAAATCCAGGTTGGAGTGTCCGCCGGTGGCAAGGTAGATAATACCCAGGATAATCAGCAGTGCGGCAGGGATAATAGTCCCGACCAGGCCGCCGACCTTTGCCACTTTACCTACCCAGCTCATGCCCTTCATGGAGATGAACGTAGCCAGCCAGTAGATGATGAGGACAACAACGAGCGAGTAATACTTGTTATTGGCCAGTGACATGTCGTGTACGTCGTTCATGCCGATGAAAGCAATGGATACGGCACCGAATGTCAATACGGTAGGATACCAGATTGTACTTTCAATCCATTGTACCCAGATGGCAAGGAAGCCCAGTTTTTTTCCGTAGGCTTCGCCCACCCAGCGGAACACACCGCCTTGCTTGTCTTGAAACATGGCAGCCAGTTCCGCGGCGACAAGTGACGTCGGAATCAGAAAAACAATGGCTGCAAATAAGTAGTAGAAGGCCGAACTCATTCCGTACACGGCCTCGGCAGGAAGTCCACGTAGGGATACTACTGCCGTCACATTCATGATTGCCAGGGTAAATACACCCAGCTTCACTGTTTGTTTAATATTTGCCATAAGTTAAGGTTTTAGATGAAAAATATATTCAAAATCAGCGTCTATAACAACACTTGGGGAGAGTTGTTCCCAACGGATAAGTGAAAGTTCCGGTTTTAACTATTCAGGAAGCGTCGGCTTTGGGCGCGGGCTTCTGTGCAACTTTCTTGTAGAACTCTTCTTTTTCCTTATTGCGCCGTTCGACCAGGCTCGTTACATACACTGTAAAGATAGGGAACATCATCATGCCCAGCGCAGCCAGCAGTACGGACAGTACCCGTCCGGTGGGAGTGACTGCTATGATATTGGAACCCACCGTCGTCACATCCATAAATGCCCACCATAAGGCGTCTCCATATCCTTTAACTAAAGGATTGGGACCATGCTCCATGACATAAAAGGCTAGACTGGAAAAATAGACAGTGGCCAGCAACATGGTAAGGTAGGAAACGAACAGTCCCGATGCGCGGTTGTACGTCAGCCAACCCACACGATAGCCATGGCGTAACCACCCCGCACCAATGGGATGAAACGCAGCATATAGGTTATCTCGGGTGAGAAAGTCCATCCCATATAGCAATGATGTTTTGATAGGGTATAGCTACCAGCAGGAAAATGAAATGCGTGGCCACGTAGTGACCCTTCTTCTCTGCCAGGAACCATTCCAATACAAAATCTGCCAGGAACAGGGCGCATATCCACAACTGTACTTTCATGTAGACCGACTGTTCGTAAAAGGGGATCCCCTTGAACGTGTCGACAGAGATGCTGATAACTAAAAATAGCGACAGTATCAATATAATGACATGCAGTATGCCATAGATACCTTTTTCCCGCAATACAAATTCTGATAGAGCCATTTTCATGATGAAGTCCATTATAAAGTCATAAGTTATGAGTTATAAGTCATTTGCTGATTACGGTGCCTACCAACAAATAACTCATAACCTATAACTCATAACTAAAAAGAGAAACTTATTCTGTAATCGTTACGTTATCACCGTTGAATACACCCAGCCGAGCTTGTTCATGATGAACTTGATTGCCGATTGGGCCTTTACGGAGTTTCCCGCTTCGTCTAGGGGAGGAGCGAAGGCCGATACTCCCATGACACCGGGCAATACGGCCATTACACCACCGCCTACACCGCTTTTGGCCGGTATGCCGGCGGTGTACATCCAGTCGCCCGAATGCTCGTAGAAGCCTACGGTAGAAATCATCGACGTGATTTTCGGTGCCAGGCTGCTTCGAACACCGTTTGTTTGGTGACGGGGTTCACGCCGTTATTGGCGATGGTTCCTGCGGCAATGCCCAGTTGCTGGGCCGTGATGCCGAGAGAACACTGGCGAGTATAGAGGTCGAGAGCCATGTCCGGATTATCGTAGATGCGGTTGTAGTTTTTCAGCAGCCAGGCAATGGAGCGGTTGTTGAAGTTGGTAGCCGTTTCCGATTTGTACAGTTCGTCGATGAGTTGTGGGGCAGAGCCGCACAGCTCAGTGACATTCTGTACAATGGCATCCCATTTTTTGTCGGAGTTTCCCACTGGCTGCACCATGGAACAGGCGGAAATGGCACCGGCATTTACCAATGGAGTGGAAGGGTGGTCGTTTTCCAGCAAGATGGCGATGATGGAGTTGAACGGTAGTCCCGTGGCATCGGCACCTATCATGTCCAGCACTTTCTGCGCACCGTATTGGCGCAGGATAAGGATGGCTGTGTGTACCTTCGAGACGGACTCTATACCGAAACGATAGTCTGTGTCACCTATATTGATGGTCTGCCCGTTCATCAGGCAGATGCTGAGTCCGAATAGTTTGGAGTCTATGTTGGCAAGGTAGAATATAATCCGCATTCTTGCTCCTGTGCTGCCCTTCACCTCATTGTAGGCTTCTTGGGCAACCTCCTTTATTTGTGAAATTGATATTTTCTTTTCCATAAACACGTTGTGATGTACGATTAGACGATGTACGATTTACGATTGAAATTACTCCTTTAAACGTAGTCCGTATCAAGAGAAACTCTAATCGTACATCGTAAATCGTTTAATCGTAAATTAATTTATTTTTTATGAGTACGGCATCCGTGGTTGAATATTTTGGTTTCCACCGGCAGGTTCTTTTCCTGTGCCATACGGGTAGGAGTCGGGTAATCCAGTTTCTCCAGCTCCGTGATGGCATTCTTGATGTCACCCAGCAGCATGTCTGCCATGTCGCGGCTGAATCCTTGGCGAACAACGACGCGCATTACGACGTAGTCTTCCAGCTTTGAAGGCAGTGTATAGGCGGGTACCATCCAACCGTGTTGTGACAGCTTGTCCTGCAGGTCATACAGAGTCCATTTGGCAGCTCTTGCATATTCCGGTTTCAAATACCAGATAAACAGCGGGTTCACAACCTCGTCGGAATAGTTTACGAACGGAGCCATCTTGCCGATTTCGTCATGGATATACTTGGCGATGGTCAGAGAGTTGTACTGTACTTCCTTGTAACCCTGGAATCCCAAACGGATGAACTGGTAATATTGACCCAGAATCTGTGCGGCAGGACGGGAGAAGTTCAGGCCTACCTGAGTAATGTTGGCACCGAGGTAGTTTACGCTGAATGACATTTCTTCGGGCAGATATTCCTTGCCTTTCCAGCAAACCCAGCCCAGACCCGGATAAACCAGACCGAATTTGTGTCCGCTGACGCTGATGGAGAGTACCCACTTCAGACGGAAGTCCCATTTCTTTTCGGGATAGAGGAACGGGAGGATGAAACCGCCGCTGGCGGCATCTACGTGGATAGGAATGTCGTAGCCGGTCTTCGCATTGTAGGCATCGAGGGCTTTGTCGAGGGCTTCGACGTCATCGTTCAGTCCTGTCCATGTAACGCCTTGGATAGCACGATACAGATGGTGTTCTCATCACACATCTTCAAGGCTTCTTCGGGGTCGAGCGTGGTCTTGTCCAGTGTCAAAGGCACTTCACGCATTTCAATCTGCCACAATTGGGCGAATTTTCCCATACCACCTGGAAACCGGTTGAAATAACGAAGTTGGGTTTGTCGAACGGTTTGCCTTGTGCCTGACGTTTCTTGCGCCAGCGCAACCAGGCTGCCACACCACCCAGCATACATGCCTCCGAGGAACCGATGGCAAGTGCGCCGGTTTTCCAGGTTTCTTTTCAGGAGAGTTCCAGAGGTTGGCCACGATGTTGATACATTTACCGTTCATTACGGCGATGCGCGGATATTCGGTCTCGTCAATGTAGTTGATGTTGATGGCTTCGTTCATCAGCTTGGTTGCATATTCGTCCATATAGGTAGTGACGAATGTAGCCAGATTCAAGCGAGGCTGCGTTTGGGCGAAGGTCTCGTCTTTCACCATCTGATAGGCGATTTCCGGGGTAGTAGGTCCGTCGGGAATCTTTTCTACGGGTGAGGGTTGTAACATACGGTTTGAACCGAATACTTCAGTTTTTGCATCTCCTTTTCTGAAATTCAAATCTTCCATATTAATAATTTTTTTAAAGGTTTAGGCGGCGGGGCTTTTCCCCGTCGAATTTCCCACAACAACGGGGTTTGCGGATGAAAGTTCCGGGGTTTTGCATTATTTGGCGTTTATTAAAGGGCAGCGTAGTAAAATCTTAAAAAACGAACATTCTGAAGGTAGGTTTGTTGTTCCCACATTATTCATTTAATTAATATACTACTATATGAAAATCAATACCGGAAGGGGTACAATCCCCCTTATCACGCTTGTCGGCATTTGGTCAGTCTCTGCATTGACTTCCTTGCCGGGATTGGCCGTATCACCTATTTTGGGACAACTTACTACCATTTTTCCACATGCCACAGAACTGGATATACAGATGCTTACCTCCCTGCCTTCGCTGCTGATAATTCCTTTTGTGCTGTTGGCGGGCAAGCTGGCCGAGAAACGTGACTTTGTGCGTCTGCTGAAAGCGGGGCTTTGGATGTTTGCCACCAGTGGGGTACTTTATCTTTTTTCGGATAAAATGTGGCAGTTGATGGTGGTCAGCGCTTTGCTTGGCATCGGTTCGGGGGTGATTATTCCGTTGTCCACCGGTCTGGTTTCACGCTATTTCACGGGGGAGTATAGGGTAAAGCAGTTTGGTTACAGTTCTGCCATCACCAATGTGACGCTGGTTGTGGCAACGGCGGTGACTGGGTATCTGGCAGAGGTAAACTGGCACTTGCCTTTCGTGGTATATCTGCTTCCGTTGGTTTCTCTGCTGCTTGTCGGGTATTTGAAGGGAGATACCGGTCAGCCGCAGAAAACAGAAGATACGGCTACCGTTGTTCCGGAGGAATCCAAGCGTGCGATTCCCGGTAAATACGGCATCCATGTCCGCCATCTGCTACAGTTGATGCTGTTTTATGGCGTCACTACGTATGTAGTGCTGGCGGTTACTTTTGACTTGCCTTTTTTGATGGAGGCCCATCACTTCTCCAGCGGAAATTCCGGATTGATGATCTCCTTATTCTTCCTTGCCATTATGGCTCCGGGTTTCTTCCTGGGGCATATCGTGAAGTGGATGGGGAAACACACAAAGTTTTACAGCCTTTTGTCCATTGCAGCGGGTTTGCTTTTGATATGGATTTCGCCTAAAGAATGGCTGATAATACCGGGATGTATGTTGGTTGGTTTGGGATATGGTGTCATTCAACCGCTGATTTATGACGAGACAGTAGATACGGCTATACCGGAAAAAACAACTTTGGCACTGGCCTTTGTAATGGTAATGAATTATCTGGCGATTCTATTGTCCCCGTTCATTACAGACTTCTTTCAGACCTTGTTCCACACTAATTCCAAGGAATTTCCGTTTATTTTCAACCTCTGCATCACACTGCTCGCTATGTGGTGGGAGTATGCGAGGAAGAAGGATTCTTTGTTTGGAGATTGAGGGTGTCAAAACGGTTGATGGCACACAGATGAGACACCCTCTATAACTTATAACTCAATCGCCTCATATTTCAGCCCGAAGACATCGGCTACAGCTCTGTATGTTACCTTGCCTTCCACTACGTTCAATCCCAACGCCAGAGCCGGATCGTCCTTGCAGGCTTGTCTCCAGCCTTTGCATGCCAGGGCAACGGTGTAGGGCAGGGTGGCATTTGTCAGTGCCATGGTGGAGGTGAAGGGTACGGCGCCGGGGATATTGGCAACGGCGTAGTGTACAATTCCGTCCACAATGTAGGTAGGGTGCTGTGCGTGGTGGGGTGGGAGGTTTCGAAACATCCGCCTTGGTCGATGGCAACGTCTACGAGTACGGTGCCGGGCTTCATCATTTTCAGCATTTCTTTGGTGATGAGATGAGGCGCTTTGTCACCGGGGATAAGGACAGACCCTATTACGAGGTCTATTGTAGGTAATTCCATTTTGATATTGTGAAGGGAAGAATAGAGTGTTTTTACATTCTTGGGCATCACTTCACTGAGGTAGCGCAGGCGGGGAAGGTTGATGTCGGCAATCAGTACCTCGGCACCCATTCCGGCAGCTATTTGTGCGGCATTGGTGCCCACAATGCCGCCGCCCAGGATAAGTACGCGTGCGGGGCGTACACCCGTCACGCCACCCATCAGTTTCCCTTTGCCGCCTTGGGGTTTTTCGAGGAAGCGTGCTCCTACCTGGGTGGCCATGCGTCCCGCCACTTCGCTCATGGGGGTAAGCAGCGGAAGTGAGCGGTCTTCTTTCTCTACCGTTTCGTAGGCGATGCAGACGGCGCCGCTTGCTATCATGGCTTCGGTCAGCAATTTATCGGCAGCGAAGTGGAAATAGGTGAATACCACTTGTTCCTTTTTTATCAGTTTGTACTCCGGTGCGATGGGCTCCTTTACCTTGACAATCATGTCGGCTATGGCATACGTGTCTTCAATGGTTGGCAACATTTGTGCACCTACGGCGATGTAATCATCGTCAGAGAAACCGCTGTTTGCGCCTGCCGAGGCTTGCACATACACCGTATGACCGCGTTTCACCAACTCGGCTACTCCGGCAGGGGTCATTCCTACACGGTTCTCGTTGTTCTTGATTTCTTTAGGTACTCCGATAATCATAACCTTAAAGTTTTTTATTGAGGGGTTAAACATGGCGCAAGATACAAAAATGGAGGGTACAGTGTCTCCGTACCCTCCATGTTTAAGAACAGTTTTCGTTCTCAGTTATTCATTGTCCATCAGTTTCCAATGTCCATGCCTGCATCCCCTTCTATTTCATCTGTGTCCCATGCGGCGATGGTAATCCCTTTCAGCGTCAGCCCGGCCTTGTTCAGGCTGAGGTCGAAGTTGTAGGTTTTGTTGGCCTCGGTAGTGAGGTTTTCGCTGGAACTCATAGCCAGATAGTAGGTGTAGGTGTTGCTGCCGGAGGTGACTTTTACGAATTGGGAGCTATTGGTGAATGCCTGACCCGGCAGCACGATGGCGCGGTAGGTGGTGGCACCTGCAACGCTGTGGGCGTAGGTGGTGATGGAGGTGGTAGATGCAGCTGCAGCGTCGGTGGCAGCGGCATCATTAGCCTTTGTTACTTTGCCGTCTGCCAGATTCCACGTGCCGCTGAGGGCGAAGCCTGCGGAGCAGAGCAGTTCTACCTTGTCGATGGCGGGCAGGGAGGAGTAGCCGTTTCCTGCGGAGAGGGTGACGGTGATTTGGCTCATGCAGTGCTTCATGCTGATGCTTGCGTTGTTCGTTGCCACGGTGGTGCATTTGCCCCACAGCAGGTCGGAGGCTTCGTAGTCGGCGGCGGCGGTGCTGCTGTTGTTCTGGTCGGGCTTGATGCTGACGTTGGGCACGGTGTAGGTGTCGGTGGCGGTGTTGGTATAGGGATAGTAGGCGTAGAGGGTGTGCTGGTCGGTGACGTTCTGCCAGTAGAGGGGTTCGTCGGTGAAGCTGCCGTTTACCCATTTGGTGTTCTTGGGGTCGAGGGAGGCGCTGATGGGGGATTCATCGTTGGCACCCGTTTTGTGGGCGATGTAGAGGCCCAGTGCGTCGTCATCATCGAACTCGGTGGCGCCGATGGCGGCGCGGCTGATGGGGATATTGGTGCCGGTGGTGGTGAGCGAGAGCTTCACGTTGATGGGCTTGGTGATGTCCACTGTCTGGTCTGAATCGTTGTTACAGGCGGTGACCAGCAGGCCGAGGGTGGCTGCGAGGAGCAGCGTTTGGATACTTCTTGTTTTCATATTTGGTCTATTTATTTGTTGTTAATAATAAGTTACTTATCGGTTACTTTTGTGTAATTCTCGGGGTTTGTCAGCTCCGTAATGGTGGCTTCGGCAAGTGAAGGCTTCCCTTGTAGTTATAGTATATGTTCGCCCAAGTCATCTTTCCCCAGGTGCGGCACTGGGTGATTTGATCGTCCTCGAGTGCGGTAACTCCGGTGAGGAAGAGGTTCTCGGGGGAGAAATTATAATTTCCGAGACCGTTTTGGGTGTCGTAGGTGGGGAGAGCGAAGCTGTTTTCGGTACCGGTGCCGCTAAGGACGATGCTCTTCAGGCCGGTGCAACCAAAGAAAGCATCTTCTCTGATGTCGGTGACTTGTGGCAGGTAGATGCTTGCCAGTTTCCCGCATCCGACGAAAGCTCCGATTCCTATATTGGTGACTTTTGGCAGGTCAATGCTTGCCAGGGCGGTGCAATCCTGGAAGGCTCTTTCTCCGATTCCGATGGCTTGTGGCAGGTCGATACTTGTCAGGCCGGTGCAACTCCAAAAGCACTGACTCCGATGTCGGTGACTTGTGGCAGGTCGATACTTGTCAGGGCGGTGCAATTCCAGAAAGCATTTTCTCCGATGTCGGTGGCTTGTGACAGGTCAATATTTGTCAGGCTGGTACAATTCACAAAAGTACCATTTCCTATTTTGGTGACTTGTGACAGGTCGATGCTTGTCAGGCCGGTACAACCCTGAAGAGTATTATATCCTATTTTGGTGACTTGTGGCAGGTTGATGCTTGTCAGGCCGGTGCATTTATTGAAAGCATTATATCCTATTTTGGTGGCTTGTGGCAGGTTGATGCTTTGCAGAGTACTATTGCCGTTGGTGAAGAGATACCAATTCGTAGGCACTTCCTTCACCGGCTCCATATAGAGGTTTTGTACGTAATTATGGCTGCTGCCCAGCAATCCTAACAGCTCGCTCTGGTCCATGCCTTCCGGTACAGAACCGCTGATGAAGAGTTTGGAGACGAGGGTAGGGGGAGAAGAGCTTCCGGCGGCATTTATCGCTTCCAGCCTGCTCTTTACGGCATTGTAGGACGCTTCCGTCCCATCCAGCAGGAGGATGTTTTCCGGTGCTGTGCCTTTTATGTCGGTACTTCCGTCCGACACTTGCAGGTACTTGCCGGGGAGATAGAATCGGTTGCCGGTGGTGCCGCCGGTGACGCTGCCGGTCTCGCTGCTGCTGCCGATTGAGCCTCCGGCGCTATATACCTTGTCCGTAAGAAAAGAGAGGGTACCGTTTCCTCCGGCTTCGCTGCAAGTAGGTCCATTAGGGGGGAGGTAGTCTGGGCTGTATTGGTGGTAAGTGGGTATCATCAACGCCCGATGCACCGCCGCACCGTCCCGGCTCAAGGTGGTGACGGAACGGGTGTCGGTGAGCTTGTCAACAAACAGATAGGAGTGTATCCCGTCAGTAGAATTGCTCACAATGGGTGCCTCTCTCAGCGCCGTCACTCCGCCTGTGTAGGCGCAGAATACGGCTTTGGCAGGTGCTTTCAGCAGGACGGCGGCGGATGCGGTGGAGAAGATGTCCACTTTCACCAGGGCGCGTTGCATCTGTAGGGGGATGGGGTCGGCGGTGGGCTGGGGTATGCGGACGGCGAGGCCGGAGGTGCGCAGCTGTTCCCAGTAGGCGTAGTTCTCGGGGGTGAAGGCTTGGGGCAGCTGGAAGGTGAAGGCTTCGCCCGTCTGCAGGGCGTAGCTGCCTCCGCTGTTGCCGTCGCTGCCGGTATATGTCAATGCCTCCAGTGGCTGCATCTCTATGGCGGGGGAGATGGCGGCGAAGTAGTAGGCGGCGGCGTCTTTCTCCCAGCGGAGGAGGTTGGCAGGGTCGGTGGGCTGCCAAGTGGCGGAGGTGACGGCTTGCGTGCCGCCGTCGGTGCTGACGGAGGTGCAGGTGTAGTTGGCGTGGCTGTAGCGGACTTCGGCGGACGAGCCGTCTGCTGCCGACGACGACCTTACGGGCACGGTCATGAATACGGTGATGGTGGTTCCTACTTTGGGGAAGCCGGTTTCCGTGGCGGGTGTGCCGGTGGTTCCGTCGGCGCGTGTCTGCCCTCCTCCTTCTCCGGCCATGGGCGACTGCTGTTCCACGCTTGTGGCGATGCAGCCTATCTGTATGGGTTGGCCTATGAGGGAGGCTGTGGCTTCACTGTCGGCACCGGGCAGGGGGGCGGTGTCGGGGCAGATGTCGTCTGTGCAGGCGCAGGGCGGCAGCAGGGCAAGCAGCAGGGTGGGGAGCAGTAGCGTCCGGCGGAGGTGGTTCCTTGTTTTCATTCGTTGGGTGTCTTTTTTAGGGTTTCGTATAAGTAGGGCCGTTCGGGGTGGGGGTGCGCACCTTATGGGGGTAGGGCCGTGGGGTGTTATCCCAACGGGTTTTCGCCGTACTTGCAGTTGCCGGGCTGTTTCGCGGGCTATCTCGGTGATGCCAGTGTGCGGGGTTGTGTCTTGGCACGGAGGTAGAAGTCGTCCGTGCGCTCGGTCAGGGCGTTGTCGTAGGCCACGAGACTGATGAACTTTTCAAAGGTTGTTGCCATGGGGTTTTGAATTATGAGTTATGAATTTTGAGTTATGGGTTATGGGGTTGGGGTTATTGGGGGGAGTCCTTGAGCAGTGGCCGCTATAGTTGGCGGTGTCTGTCAGGCTGGCAGGATTATCCGCAGTCAGGTTGTAGTGGATGGCTTTCCAGGTGACACTACCCCAGGATTGGCATGTGGCGGCATTTCCTTCTGCCTTGAACATCTCTTCGGTGACATCGGTGAGGAAGAGGAGGGTGGCGGAGGTGCCTGCGAATGCACCATCACCAACGGTGGGCAGGAAGAAGCCAAATTGGTCGTTGGTGCCGCTGAGGACGACTTCTTCGAGGGCGGAGCAGTCGTAGAATGCGCAGACTCCTATGCTTGTCACTGCTTTGGGTATGCTGATTTCTGTCAAGCTGCTACAATACTGGAATGCGTAGCTTCCTATGCTTGTCGCTGCTTTCGGTATGTTGATTTCCTTCAGACTTCCACAGTAGTTGAATGCGCTTTGGCCTATCTCTGTCACTGTCTCCGGCAGTTGGATGCTCGTCAGATTCGCGCAGCTTTGGAATGTCCTCTCTCCTATCTTCGTTACTCCCGTGGGGATGCTGATTTCTGTCAGGCTGCTACAGTCGACGAATGCGTATTCTCCTATTTCTGTCACTCCGTCCGGCAGTTGGATGTTTGTTAGCTGGCGGCAATTAATGAATGCGTACTTTCCTATCTTTGTCACTTTCTTTGGCAGTTGAATGCTCTTTAGTGTCGTGCAGCTTTGGAATGCGCGCTCTCCTATACTTGTTATCCCTTCGGGGAGTATCACCTCTTGAAGTGCGGTATTTGTGTTATCCCCCGTTTTGCAAAATCCCTCCGGTATGGTTGTCGCCCCGCTTGCGGTGATGTAGAGGTGGCTGACCTTGAAGTATTTATTACCATTACTACCACCGATCATCTGCTCTTTCAAATTCGCCAAGTCCTGGTCGCTAATCTCCCCCGTAATCATTACCTTGATGGGGCTGTCTTGGCCGGCGCTTGCCAGTGCAGTCTTCAGTGCAGACCCATCTGCCAGCAGGCTTCCCGCTGTTTCGTTCTCCACTGTTACGAAGCTTTCTGCTTCCGTCGCCTCCACCAGTGTCGGGCTTTGCCATCCGGTGGACGTTACGCTCAATGCGCTCACCCCTGCTTTGTTTACTTTCAGTTTCAGCTCGTGGCAGGTATTGGCTTGGGTGGTGATGTCGTTGGTGGGGAGGTACTTATAGATGTCGTTTCCGATGTGGATGCTTATCATCAGTCGGTCTGCGGCAAAGGTCTGCCCCGGCAGCATCAGGCGTAGTATGCCGACGAGGTATTGCCGTTCTTCAGCAGGCGGACATCGGTAGGGGTGGAGCTTCGCCGTCGTGATTATGGATGACGGGCTCTCCGTCGGTATTCATGGTGAAGTAGGCTTTCGCTTGCTTGAGGTGTACGGTGGCCGTCTGCAGCTGTTCGGCGGTGATGCCGTCGCCCGGCAGCAGGTTGACGCATAGCTGCGCCATGCTGTGCTTCAGCAGCAGATTGATGGAAGAGGATGTGGCGGAATGTGTACCGCTGTAGTGCAGCAGGTCGGTGATGTGCCATTTATCGGCGGCAGCGGTATATTGCTTGCCGTCCCAGGCATTCAGGGTGCTCCCTGCGGCGGTGTTGGTTTCGTAGTCGGAGGGCATGTCGTAAACGGCAGGGGAGGAGGAAGAATAAGCGGGTCCCCACCAGGCGGTGAGGGTGTGGTTGCCGCTCCCTTGCCAGTAGGCGCGCTCGGTCTTGGTGGAACTCCAGCTGCTGTTGTTGCCGTCGTATAGGTAGGTGCCGGCAGATTGGGCGCTTCCGGCGGTGAGGGCTACGTGCAGCTTTTCGTCATCTCTGAAGCTATGGCCGGATGCCACGCCGGGCACGGCATTGGCGGCACGGGTGTTTCCTCCTTCTATGCTTACGGTTCCCAGCGTCAGCGCTTGTCCGTTTCCCCGGTTTTCGTCCTGCCCGGTCAGTTCGTTGGTGCATCCTGCCAGTATCAGCAGGCATATCATGGTACCTATGGCTGCCGTGATGGCGGTCAGTGTGCGCAGCGTTTCCCATCCCTGTGAGGTCAGTCGTTTCATGATGCAGTTCTCCATTTGGGTTGTTATAGGTTTTATTAATGTTCCTTTGCAAATGTGTCTGCAAAGTTGTTAATAATGGTATAAACTGCCTAATTTTACCCCTCGGTGCTTGTCCTGCATTGTCGCCTTGTTGTCCTGAATTGTCGCACCCCCTCTCAGAAGTGCTTCCGGAGGGGGTGCGAAGGGAAGTGCGGAGGATGAAAATCCGTCCTTATGGGGAGGAAGTCATGCTTTTATCAGCCACCTTTCTATGTTGCGCGTCCGGGCGCTGAAGTTCACGCCTATCCTGAACAGTGGGCGACCGTCGGCTTCGAAGGGTTGCGCGTAGTGTTTTTCGTCAATCTGCCGCAGCGCTTCTTCGGCAGTGCCTTCGAACTTGAACTCCATGATGTAGATGTAGCGGTCTGTCTTCAGCACGAGGTCCACACGTCCCTCGGAGGTGTGATATTCCACTTGGGTATAGAATCCCACCAGCTTGAAGACAATGAAAAGCACGTTCTGGTAGTGCAGTTCGCGGTCGCCGACAAGTTCGTAGGGGGTGTCGGCAAAGAAACTTTGCAGGCGGCGGAAGAAGGCATCGGGCTGTCCGGATTCTATCTCACGTACAAACTTCTGTATCTCGAACGGTGCCTCTATCTTGTTGAAGCGGGTGTAGAACGGCATCAGGAACTTGACGAACCCTTCTTCCACTTCCCGGTTGGGGAAGCCGAGGCGGTAGAGTCCGAACCTTGGGTCGTACTCCTTAATCGTGAGGTATCCGCTTTGGAAGATGACGGGCAGTGGGTCTTCGTCGCCATAGATGCTGTTCAGCACGTCGGCGTAGGTTTCTGCATGGGCCATCTCCTCCAGGTTGTAGTGGTTGCGTTTCAGCAGTTCCACCAGATAGGTGGGGGTGCCCGTCTCGAACCAATAGCTGCCGAACTCCTGCTTGTCGAAGGTGTTGAGCAGGCTGAAAGGGTTGTAGATTCCGATGGAGTTGTGTGTGAAGTGGTAACCGTCGTAATCTTTCTGCAAGCGTTGGCAGGTTTCCTCGTAGGTCATGTTTTGCGCCTGCGCCAGCAGCCGGATGCTTGGGGCGAATTCTTGGCGCAGCTCTTCGTCGGTGACACCGCAAAGGGCAAGGTATCGCCGGTCCATGGAGATGTCGTTCAGGTTGTTGAGGTCGCTGAACACGCTGACCTTGCCGAACTTGGTGACCCCCGTCAGCAGGGCAAACTGGATGCATCCGTCCATGGTTTTCAGTACGCCGTAGAAGGGTTTCAAGGTGTTGCGGAACTCGTTCTGCAGCGCTTTGTTGCCGATGGCTTGCAGCATGGGCTTGTCGTATTCGTCGATGAGGATGGCCACACGTTGCCCCGTCTGCTCGCAGGCACGCCTGACCACTCCGGCGAAGCGAAGGGCAAGCGTGCTTTCCGCCATTCCCGTGCCATAAAGCTGTTCCCATTCTGTCACAGCTTTTTCCAGCTGTTTGTCCAAGCTGTCCGGGGTGTCATACTTCCCTATATTCAGGTCGATGTGCAGCACGGGGCGTTTTATCCAGTCTTTCTCCAGCTTCTCCATCGCCAGCCCTTCAAAGAGTTCCTTCTTTCCCTGGAAGTAGGCTTCGAGGGTGGAGATGAGCAGGCTCTTGCCGAAGCGCCGGGGGCGGCTTAGGAAGTAGTAGCTGCCCGTCTTTACCAGCCGGTAGACAAGGGCGGTCTTGTCGACGTAGAAATAGCCGCCTTTGCGCATCTTCTCGAAGTTCTGTATGCCGATGGGGTAGATTTTGTTGCTCTGTATGGGTTCCATATTTCCGGTTCTCCTTTCTTATATATCACTTTTCTTATATATTACCTGTAACTTTCTTATATATTACTTGCAACGCACAAATATACGAATAGTTCTTGTAACTGACGGCCTGCAATCTGTTAAACTATAGGCTCTGTGCATGGTTCTGCGGACTTGTCCGGCAAAGTCTCCCGGTACTGCACGGGTGTCATGCCAAGCAGTTTGTTGAACGCCACATAGTAGGTGTTGCGGCTCTTGAAGCCCGAAGCGGTGGCTATGGCATCTATGGAATACATTCTGTTGTCTTTCAGCATCGATATGGAGTGCTCCACGCGCAGGCGGTTGATGTAGTCGCTGAAGCCGTCGGCACCGGCATATTCGCGCAAGAACGGGTTGAGGCGGTTCTTGCTCAAGGCCGTTATCTTCATCAGGTCTTCGCGGTTGAAGTCGGGGTTTAGGAAGGGCAGGTCGGTGAGCAGGGCATCTTCCATCTGCATGAACCGGCGGCGGTTGTCTTCATCGTCGGCAGCGGAGGGGGAAGTGTTGGCTTGAGCGGCAGGCGGCTCTTCGTTAGGGGCATCTTCCGGGTGAAGCGGCTGCCGGCGGTATGCCTTGCGCAGTTCTTCTTTCTGTGCCAGAAGCTCTTCTATCTGGCGGGCGGCTATCTGGTTGCGTTCGCGGGTGCGGCGCAGGTGGAGGTGCTTTTCCCATAGCAGGATGGCGAGCAGGATGGCGATGAAGCTGGTGGTGATGAACAGTACGCGTTGCCGTGCCAGCTTGTGTTGGGCTTCGCGTATCTGCGCATCCTTTTCCTGGGTTTGGTAGATGATGGCGAATTCGTGTGCCTGGCCGGCTTTTCGCGGGCATAGATGCTGTCGGTCAGCATGGTGATGCGCTGTTGGTAGCTGTCGGCCAGTTCCGGACGTTTCAGTCCGCGGTAGGTGCGGGCATAGCGGTCCAGCAGAATCAGGTGGCCGTAGTTGAAGGTATCGGCCGGTTCGGCCAGGGCGGAAGAGGCGTCAAGAAGTTGCAGCACTTTATGGTACTGACGCGTACCCAGCAGGTAGGGGACGATTTCTGTTTGTCCTGCCTGCGATTGTGCAAAGCCGGTGCTTTGGTATTTCCGGGCGGTTTCGGCGGCTTTTTCGCTTTGTCCGTTTTGTAGGTAGTACCAGGCAAGTTTGGAGTAGAGGTAACCGTATTGCTGGTCTATGTATCCGGGCGGCGGTCCGGGCAGCAGGCTCATGCGGCTGATAACGTCGAGACGCTTCTCGCAGAGGGCAATGGCTTCGTCCAAACGCTCGTTTTCGGCCAGATAGGCGGACAAGTCGCGTAGGAGGTGGATAGTTGGGCCAGTTCGCGCACATTGTCCGTGCCTTGCAGCAG
>ENA-OUNI01000023-OUNI01000023.1-human-gut-metagenome-genome-assembly--contig:-NODE-23-length-50426-cov-5.253146_pt1 | contig 50426 bp, 60 predicted proteins | sample MGYA00242499_ERZ504580 | MGnify/ENA primary metagenome ERZ504580 (study PRJEB26092, sample SAMD00036315) | human gut metagenome | host: Homo sapiens | study: EMG produced TPA metagenomics assembly of... | reverse complement strand
TAAATGGGCCGTGTATTGAAACCCTCTTAGCACTAATAAAATCCCAGTCCCCATATTATCTAAATTATCAGTAGATGAATATACACCAGCACTGATTTTATTATTGTATCCTTCACTTAATATGTTCTTACCTTGTTCAATCCATTAGCTTGCATAAGCCTTTGTTTGTCTCTGTTGCCACCGGCATTGCACTTATTACTTCTGCCAATGTCGGACTAATACTACTACCATTTGCATCCAACCCACGCAACCGTTTCGGAGTACCGCCACCCATTGCATTCTCTCTAATATCATCTGCCATAATCTTACATTTAAGGGGCAAGAGATAGGACAAGAAATAGAAGGGTGCAATGAATCCTCCAGATTAGGTAATTATTTGATATGCTAAATTGATATTTTCTTTATTCTTACACCACGTGCTTCATTTTGATTATTCTTGATAAAAAAACTTCCATTTAATTCTTTTCGTCCGAAAACAATAGACTTACTTCCATCCGTGTAATCACAATAACGTCCTTTTCCTCCATCTGATATAAAACTATCCGGATAGGAACTACAGATAAAAGCAGCAGAGATTCCAAGTGCCGTAGACGTAAGAAAATACACTCCGTATCCCAAGTCGCCAAGGTCTTTTCCTCTTTTGCCGCCAACGTGAAGCTATAGGTGTGTATTCCCATTGCGTTCATCACTTCTTCCAATGTCGGTGATATGCTGTCCCCATTTGCTGCCAGTCCACGTAACCGTTTCGGAGTACCGCCACCCATTGCATTCTCTCTAATATCATCTGCCATAATCTTACATTTAAGGGGCAAAGGATTCGGCAAGAAATAGAAGGGTGCAATTAATCCTCCAGATTAGGTAAGAGTTACTGACCTCCAGTCTCCCCAACTAACGTTATCACCACTGGCTTTCCTCACTAAAATTCTCGAACCTCCACTGTATATCTGTAATATGTAATCGAGGGCTTTAAACACCAACAAAATTCCAAAACCATCATATGGCATGTTCTGAATGCCGCTATTTATTCTATAATAACCAGTATTCGTTGCAATATTAGCGTCATTAATTGGACCTCTATATTTAAACAGTGCACTCAACAAATCACCGGGAGCGATAAGCACGCTGTCCTTACCTTTCAAGCCTCGCACATAGTCCACACTACTTACTGAAGTCATCTCATTTTCTTTAATATCTTGTTCTGCCATACCTTGTACGTTTAAGGGGCAAGAAGATTAATGAGAATACATCAACTGTTTTTTTGTATTGAATTATGTAATATTATGGAACATACACGATATTGGAGGGTTCGGATTCATAACTCGTGAACTCATGTATTCCCGACCCTATCACATAACCTATATAAGAATTGCCTGCATACTCTTCTAAATAGACGTATGCCTTATTGTCTTTAATTACATAGCCAATCCGATTATGACAAACTCCTGAAACATACATGGTGCTATTATAATACGTCAGTGTAGCATCGATTAAAAGTCTATTAGTGGACGAATAACCTCCTATACTAAGATTTACACGAAAAGGGGAATACGCATCATAATTCAGAATACCAATTAGTCTATATCGATTAGGATTTCCTCCTGATACTCCACAACAATAGTTGTTTCTCTCAAGTAAAATGCTTGATTTGCACTCATTATTCCTTTGGAAGAATGTGTCGCTACCGGCATTGCATTTGTGACCTCTTGAATTGTCGGTGATATACTGTTGCCGTTTGCCGCCAGCCCGCGTAATCTTGCCGGTGTTCCACCACTCATTGCATTCTCCCTAACATCTTGCTTCTCTGCCATAATCTCACATTTAAGGGGCAAGAGATTGGAAAGAAAAATGAACAGCCTAATAAAGACTTATGAAATGGGAATTTTCTTTTCCTTGGCATGAGAACCAACAACATATTCTGCGGCTACCGCTTTCATAGAAATAATCTGGTTGGCGTTTCCAGCAACATTAGATATGGCATACAGCATGAGATAGCCACCGGAATGGTTATCCCTCATGCTGTTTATATAAAAACTGAAAGTATTGTCATCATCAACGTAACATATAACATAGTTACATATTGATAAAAAGTAATTTTCTTTGGAAAGATCACCATTAGAAAAATTGTTATCCCAAAACTTAATGTTAACAGAGAAATTTTCATTACCCATATGATTTTGGTTAAAACCTATAGAACATTGTAACCGTATGGCACAATATTGCGCCACACTTATTTTAGTTTTAACGATGAAGCCTTTTACTTTGTCAATAAAAGGAGTAGGATACAATTTTGGAAATATGCCTCCTATTAATGTATTCATAATATTTACCAAATCACTCTTCTTAATCTTAACCTGTGAACCATTAGATGACTCTGCATAGATGTACGCTACATCCGTCACTGTCGGGAACTGATTCATTGCCATGTCTTGCTTCTCTGCCATACCTTGCATATTTAAGGGGCATAATTTCCGGACGGAAATATTACCCGATTTAACATTTTAATTTTAGTCTCGTTTTGTAAATTATAAATCAAATTTTTCCGTAGTATCTGAAGAACTCAAAAGGAGTTCTCACATCAAGATGTCTACCTCTGTGATGGTGCTGTAGCCCTGCCACAGCAGCCATTTCGCTAACTAAAAACTTTCATACATCTTTCCATTTATATTAGTTTGTTAATTAACCGGGTTTTCGTAATCATGGTCACCCAAATCAGCATACGAATACGAAATGCCATTTTTATTGGTTGAAATCCAGACTCCTCCCAATGATATGAATTCATAAACACCAGGGTCTGTGATATGAGCCTTATTGCAATAATGGTATTGACCGTCAACCAACTCCATATCATTAAATCCGTCCGATGTCACAACTGACACATAGCCATATGTGCTCCCTGAAGAATTATTATATATGATCAAGGATATTTTCATACCCACACATTGGGCAGAGCTGGGAAGCATGTATCACTTTGGCCTATTCTACTGGGACGCCCATTGCCAAAATCCGAACCAAAATTGGGGTTCAGGTAAAAGTAGCCTTCATTGGAACTAAACCCATGTATCTTTATGAATGCCGCTGTCGCTGTAATTTTTCCTTGAACATTGACTTCTCCAGTCTCACCATCAATGCTACAAGTGACATTTCCATTCTTATCCCTTGCCAATACGTTCTGTACCACCAAATCATCCACAAGGATTTCATCAGCACGTATTTTTCTCGCTAAAGCCATATCCATAGCTACAAACATAAACTGCTGTGCCGCCTCCCAATTCGCATCACCGTCTATCGAGGTGGGTGCGACAGTGACCGACGTACCGTAAGCCCGTACCCGAAACGGAATGGTGCGATTGTTGAATGTGGCCAGTACGATGTCATGGTAATCTTCATTCCAGACATATGTGTTGCCCTTGGCGAAAAAACCTCTCGGACGCGGCTCACTGGCATCCCGTCCGCTTGAACCGTCATAGCTGACACCCACGGACATCTCCGCAATGAAACTGTCATTCCATGCCGAAGCGTCAGCCTGGCTCTGGTAACAGCGGACTGAAAACGTTGAATACCCTGCAGAAGCGTTGACCGTAATCTCGGAAGCCCTCGAGGCCCTGCGATGGCGCTCCATATCCCGTTGCTGTACCCCCGTGCGGTCAGATATCCGTCCGGATAAGTCAATGTGGCGCTACCAAGCGTCCGCTTGGCATAGACGCGGAAAGCTGAAGGAACAAGCGAACCGGCATTGCTCACCCGTATATTGCTGCATGTACTGATGAGATAGACCATGCCGCCGTCTGATGTCAGTTGTTCCCATTCGTCGGTGTTCACTTCTTCGGTAATAATATAACCGTAGGACTTGCCGCCGTTCTGGGTCTGAGTGATTCGCCTCCCGTCATGAGTTGTCTGAGTCCATAGAGGTGGATTCGAAGTGTCAACCTTTGAGAGCCAGGAGCGACTCCCCATCGTACAGATGGTGAGCTTTTTGTATGGAGTATTAGCCGTGCGCCACTCACCGCCAGCCTTGACGGATTCGCCGTCACCGCCAGGTTTTCCTGGATTACCGTCGTTGCCGTCCACAACCATGGGTATAGTTTCCCGGTCCACGACCTGCCCACCCACGTAGAACACGAACTGCAGCTGCGTCGTGAAGTTCTTCGGGGAAATGGCCGTGCCGTTCTGTATCTCGACCTCCGAACCACCGTCCTTACTGTATTTCAGCACACCGTCAGTCGTGATGGAAGTGGTACCGCCTACAGACTTGGTGCGTGTGCATGACACGCTTGCCACACTGTAGGTACCATCCTTCCGCTTGCTTACTGAAGATACGGAAGGCACCAGCCTATAGAGTATCGCATCACTGCCCGGATTACCGGCACGTACACCGGCAATGGTGAACACCAGCTCACGGCTTATATCCGTATCCTGTACCGTAGCCGTAACGGTTATCCTGACCTCTGAGCGTGCAGGCATCGAAATGCCGGAAGCCACGGTAAACGCTATCACACCCGTATTGACATTGTAGCTTTCCGTGACACCGGCAGGCGTCACGCATGAGATGGACTTGAGCTGTAGCTTCTTCGTACCATACCACATGCCGACGGTTGTATTGAGTACGAACTGCGAAACAGTCTTTCCTTCGTATGTCAACGCCACACTCTCCATCTCGTTGTCGAAATCGGCTACAATGGCCGACTCACCGTCAAAGCCCCATTTAGCCAGATGGCTGCCGGGCTGAACGCGCTCCATAGACCGTCCTTCTTCGTGCGGCAACAAGCCCACTCGTATGGCAGGCTCTCGCTGACACCAATCGGGTCATCATGCCAGCCGGACGGCACGTAGTCATCAGTCTGTGATGTGGCAGGGGTTGCCGGAGCGATATTTTCCGCAGTATGCTTAAAAATCCATTCATAATCCCTACCGTCACGCCCGTCCTGGCCGTTCTCCACCAGCAGCTCATACTCAGCGGTATTCAAGTCCCCGGTAATGGTATAACCGTAGGACTTGCCGCCGTTCTGGGTCTGCAGGATACGGCGCCCCTCATTGGTCGTCTGAGTCCACATCGGAGGATTGTCGGTACCATCAGGAGCGACACATAAAAACACACGTCCGGCCATCTTGGTAATACCCATGTAAGGTATATGCTTTCCGGTTTCCCATTCACCGCAATTGGTAATGCTTGTACCGTCTGCACCCTTGCTGCCAGTCACACAGATGGCGTTCGTTGTGGTACTTGTACCATCAGTAAAGGCTATCCTTGTCCGGGTCCAGATATACCAGCCGTTTTTCCACGCCGGAGAGTCTGTCTGCCACTCGCCTCCGGTTGTGGTGGCCGATGAAGAGGAAAGGTAGTATTCTTCGGTAATGGACTTGATGCCCTTGCCGTCGGCTCCCTGCCCACCACTGATACAAGCCGCTTGAGTGTACTTGACTTCGCCATCAGAATAGACAATCTTCGTCCGCGACCAGATATACTTGCCGGCTTCCCATTCAGGGGAGGTAGTCTGCCAACCGTCCACCGGGGCAATGACATTAGACACCGATATCGCGTATTCCACATCGGTAGACTTGATACCCTTGCCGCTTTCTCCCTTGGCCGCATATTTCAGCCAGTCGGCATTGCCGTCTGCCGGTTCTGTAGACGTGCCTTTCTCATTGACACATATCCATGAGCTGCCGTTATGCGTCACCTCATCATAATAGGCATACTTCTCACCCTTTTTCCACGTACCTTTAAATAGCGGTACCCGGAAAGCCTCGCCGGTGATGTCATCCACCTGGAATATCTTGCCGGACATGATGACGTGGCGAAAAACTGCCGAGTAGTTGTCAGCCGGAATGCCATGTACGGTACGGCCTTTCTTCTTGCCAATCCACGACATCTCTTGTGCCGGCTCGACATCCCATGTATTGGCGTGGTCAAAGAAAGTGATGCAGTTGTTGCCGCCCACCGTATCGATAAGGATGTACGTCTGTCTATCCTCATCTGTAAAGTTACCCGTCTGCGCAATACCATCGCATCACCCGGCTTCCAGTCAGTACCCGGTTTCGGTGTCATGACGAATGTCTTGGCTGTATAGTCTGCGGAAGTCACCCGGAACTTCATCTCCTCGAAACCCTGCAGCTTGCCTTCGGCGTTCTTGGTGACGAAGTAGGTGGTCAGAATGTCATCCACAAACTGGCTCAGCCCGTCGGCATCGGTCAGGTCAGGAGTTATGGTGTAGCTGCCGTCACCATTATCGCTCCATTCCTTGACCGTGCATCCACCTCCGGGAGAGGCGCACATGCGTCCCTTGAAATAGGTCACACGGTTATAGCAATCTCCGGAACAAACACACGTTTGCGGAAAATGCCCTCTTCCATTTCAAGGATGCCATTCTTATCGATACACCCTCCGGAAATACCGCTGATGAACTCACCGAACTTGACCCAATCTCCGAAGGTCATGGGGAAGGGAGTGCCGTCCTCTTTGTCTTTCCTCAGAAAAATCTTCTCCAATTCTTCAGGGGAGTATTTGGATAACAGATTCAAGATTCCGACCAGCGTGCGGCCTACCCGTTCTGCCGTATTTTCATTCTCTTGGGTAGCGTACCGTACCTGTAGGGCAAGTTCCTTGAGTATGTCAATCGTATCTGCCATATTATAATACAAATGCCTTCCGGCAGTTCAAAGCTTTATAAGGTTCGGACAGACTAACAGCTGCAACTACACCGTAAAGCTGGTTATCATTGTTCACCACATAATCCGCTTCCACATCTTCCAAGGAAAAAGCGAGCCACAGCCTTTTCATCCTTTTGTCTTCCAAAATTTGGTTGAGCAGCTCATCAAGAATACGTTCGCACTTGTCAAGGGCAGCCTCTATCTGCTCATAGTCGGAGGTGTCGGACACATGCTCCACAATGAAGAGCAGGTAATCGCGGTCTTTTCGGTATGCACCCGGATTACCACCGTAACTGAATCCTGAGCCACGGTCCACAATCACTGCCGGATAGTGGAGTACGCTGTCCAGTGCTGTATGCTTCTCCCGTTCTGATGAGAGGAAGTGTACTTCATCATTCTCCTTGTGTCGTATATCGACATGCCTTTCAGCCAGCTTCTCTATGTATTCCGAAAAAGTCATTTCTTCTGTTTTTGAGCGTCACGGATTCTTTTATTCAATATACGGAATGCCGTTGCCACCGGCATCGCCTGGTATTTCTCCATCACCGCCACATCGTCACCGACAAAGGCGTCGAAGATGTCGAGCCAGTTGACAGACGGTGCTGTTGGTCTTTTCCGATTTTCCTCCGGTTCCGGTTCATCATCCAACGGAAAGAGGAAAGGAAAAGCCTTTGAAAGCCACCTCTTGACAAAAACGTAGTTCAGGAATACGGCATACTTGACGTGCCTGTCAATTTTTGCCACCTTCATTATCCGTTTTTGCAGTATCAGCGGTTTCTGCCTGCTAAATAAGCCGTTTTTCCCACCCGACGGTAGGACAATATATTCGTTGTCTTTCAAATAGAGCATTGATACGAAAGTGTCCAGTGAGGCATCCTTGCCGTCACGGACATATCGGTTGAAAGCCGTGTCCACGTGCATGAAGTGCTCGAAACACATCCCCTTCAAGCGTTCTCCCGGTGCTTTCAGCCCGGAGACGGCAAGAAGGATAAAGCGGTCCATCCGGACACGGCAGTCGCTGATGAACTCCACCAGTTCGCTCAGCTTATAACTGTAATAGGTGTCGGAACCGGCCTCGGACGGCAGGGAATAGAACTCCTTCAGGAAGGAGGGTTCGTCCATTTCCTGAAGATAAAGCCGCGAGACGAGCAGGAACTGTGCCGGTGTCAGTTCCTCCCATTTCTGGGGTACCCGGCGGATTATCTCATGGCGGATTCCGAACCTGCGGTATGTAATGCGAAGCTCCCTCATGTCCAGAATGTGCGTTTATGGTCATTGTCCCGGTCGTATATCTGCCTGGGATCACCCTCATAGAAATTTTCAAAACAACTCCGTACCGTACGCAGCAGCACGGTCATGTACATGTCCGCATCCGTTTTCAGATTCTGGATCTGTACGGCGATACGCTCCGCATCGACGGGTCTCTTCTCCTCATTGCCCTTCTCACCCGGCTGTACAGTGGTGAAGTACAGCCCCCGGTCCGTGACGCTACCCGTCTCCATCAGCAGCCGTCTGACCGCCATTGCCACAATGTAGCGGGAGCAGGCAAGGCGCAACCGCTCCATGCTCTTCCGGGCTTCTTCGTCTTCTGGGGGATTTACCAGTCCGTCAATCAGATGCTCATACAGCTTGTCACCGATGGCCGGCTGAAGGAGCATCTCCTCGGCAAACTTCAGGTGCGGCTGCAGGCGAAGGAAAACAATCCGGCTGCCATTGATAAAACAGACGTCATTGACATCCGCGGTACTGCGGACAATGGCCGATTTACGGTCTTGATAGGCCTGGGAGGATGCGAACTCCGGATATTCGGCTATATGGGCATACAGAAACTCAAGCAGCTCGTCGAGCGCATTGAACCCCTTGTTGCGTAACGATGCCCGCAGGTTATCTTCCTGGTACTTGTACACCTGCTGGAATGATTCGCCGTTGTCGGATTTCTGACGTTGGAATCCCGCATCGGTGATACGCATGCTGATTTCATCGAAATCGTTCCAGAACGCCAGGTTCGCGTTCGCGCGTTTGCAGATCTCCAGCAGGCGGCTGTCCAGTTTCTCCCGTTCGGTTGCCCCTTCGGTATTCTGTTCCAATACATCCGGATTTGGACCGAATTCGTATATCTCGACCACTTCTCCCGCCATCGCATCGCCCAATAACGGTACAAGATATTGCCGGAAAGCATTCCGAAGCGGTGCCTCCATCATGTCAAAGGAGATGGTTGTGTTCACCTTCATCACCGCTTTCAGCTCCTTGCCGTTGTTCCATTTTTTTGCACTGAATATCATTAGCTCAATGTTTTTTGGTACCGCTGCCGGTATCGAGGGTTACTAAAACGGTATTGCGGAAACGCAGCTCGCATTCCGGCATACCGTTCATTTTGATATAGAGTTCTATAGGGTCCAGGATATTCTGCCGGTCAATCCACGCGTTGGCAATGTTCACAAGGAACGCCTCACGGATATTGGAACCGCCCTGGTTGCCGGCATAAGTACCACCGGGCATACCTGCACCAAGCACATTCGGGTTCACCATCAGAGCAAACAGTATCTCGGAGTTGGCGGCTGCCGACACCGGAAGATTGTCACTGCCCTGGTATTTGTTCTCCAGCGGCTTGATTTTCCACTCCTCCTCAATCCTGCCGTTCATCTCGTTCACGGCATAATGCGAGAAGATGGGCTTCTCCGCATTGTCCGGTCCGCAAAGGTTCTGCTCCACAGAATCCATGTACTTCTGTATGGCCGCCTCACGTTCCTTGGCAGAATAGTCCTTGGACGGGTATTTCTTCTCCCAGTAGGAATACGGTATCTGTACATGCCACTTCCAGGTTATCTGGTTCTTGTAGGCTTTCTTGAGGAAATGGGGGATAAGATGGGCTATCTCCACCCATCCACAAACGTAGGCGGGCCACCAGATGGGCATGCCGTAAAGGTCGTCGTTGCTCCAGCTGTCGCGTACCGGCATGATGAAACCGTCCTTCACCTTTCCGGCAAACTTCAACACTTCAGCGTGCATCTGCGGGTCGTATTCGGAGAGCACATCCAGCCTGGTGTATTGTCCCTTGTCTGGACGTTGCGGCCAATATCCGGAAATGATGCACTTGCAGGCACCATATTCGTCCACTTCGGAATAGCGGCGGTAAAGCGCATTGACCGGATTGACCCCTGCAAAAGAATTGCCGGCAGCCGACGGCACAAACTGGACGGCACCGTTACCGAATTTCAAGTAATCCCGAAGCACCTTCTCCATGTAGCGCCTCACATTCCGGGAAGCAATAAAAGCTTGTACCCGGCTATCAGTAACGGGCTTCAGTATCTCGTTGCCATCATTGTCTAACCGTTCACCGTACAAGGATATATGCCTTGCCCAAGTGTCAGGTTACGAAGAAACTTCAGGCCCGTATTGAGCACGCTGGTGTTTCCTATCTCTTCAGCCGCCTTCTGGGGGAAATCATTCTCATCTCCCCATGGACGCACCTTCACTCCGTCGATGTCTATATAGCTGACGTTCGACAGATTGTATGGTGCCAGGATTCGGGTACGCTCCTTCATTTCGTTCTGGGGTGTCCCCGTCGTTTCGCCGAATATGTACGTGGAGTGCATCAGCAGGGGAATGCCGCTTGAATTAAACAATATGTTCATCAGAATATTATTTTCTTTTTGTTATACTCCAGTATCAGGTCAATATCCACAGGGTAGGGGTGTCCTTCCGGATTTCCTTTGCAGTCGCAGGGCTGCACGCCCCGGAGCTGGTATTCCTTCATGTTCATGCGTCCTGCACCGCAGGCGTAGGCCTGGGGCATGAAATAAACCTTGCCTTCCTTACTGACGAACTTTATCGAAAAGATGCGCCGGCGTCCGCGTTCGTCCGTGCGGATGTCCATGTCGGCCAGAGCCAGGTTTCTGCGTATTGTCTCCATATCGTTATATCATTCAAATGTTCTGTCAAATGTGTAGTCGAATATTCCTCCACCGAACGAGTACCGGTCAAATACCTGGTGCTTTCTGCTTGCCGGGCAGAAGGTGAGGTTCACGTTCACCCGCTGGTTCCCCATCTTGGTATGGGTAAAGTCGATGTCCGTGATGATGATCTCCATCGGGAGTGAAGGCGTGTCATACCATCGCTGTACCGGAGAAGTCAGCATGTCCACCAATGCCTTGTATTTGTTTTCGTCCAGATAGCCGGTATTGACAGTGCGTAAATCGTTGAAGAAAGGGCTGAACCTCCGTTTCTGTTTCGTCAGGTCCGCAATATCCCCCTCCAGTTCCGGACTGTACTGTACCAGTCCGGAAAATGAAATCGATTCCGGGAGCCCGAACACGTTATAGTAGAGGAACTGGTGCATTTCCCGGTGGTTCTGCCGGTCAAGGACATACCTTACAAGGTCTGTCAATGTACCGTTGGTGATGCGTGCGTCATACGATATGATATTGTCGCATTGGACGCCTGAGAGCCGGCTTATCTTTACCGGACTCATGTTATATGCCGTCATGCGGTCTGTGCCGGACAATTCGAGCTTTACGGTTTTCTTGATGCTGGAGCCGGACTCCATGTATATGATGTCTATAAATACCTCTGTCCTGGCCGAGACGAAAAAGGAGAGATAGTCAATGCTGTTCTGCCTGATATGCTTGATTTTATATCGGGAGTAGAAGATAAAGTCCGTCTGCGGATCAAAAGACACATGATACCTTGAGTAAAATACATGCAGGGTATAGTTTTCGGTGGATTCGCTGTCCGAGAGTTCCAGCCGTACCTCCATGGGCGGCAAGGCCACACGGTCATCCCCACCGTTGAGCTCAGGACGTACAAAATACTCATTGATAATGTCTCCGGGGTCGCAAATGATGACTGTGTTGCTGTGGTCCGGATAATAAATTTCGGACAGTGCCTCCTGCCCGTCAACCTCTATCCTGAGGCTCAGTTTGTCATGCACGTCCGCAATGCGGATGTCCTGCATGTCAGAGGAAAACACATATGAGTCATTTACAAGATTTGTCACCATCTCCATAAGTCTTTAGATACTCCCAACACCAGCGACCTGTTGTACAAGTCATAACCCGCCCTGAACTCCCAGGACTTACGCCGGTACCCTGCGGACAGTACACATCCGTAACGTCCCGCATCCATTCCCACCACCAGCGCGTTGTTGCAGACGATCGGTTGCTGGTAGTCCACCACTACCGTGCGGTCAAGTAATGAATTGTGGGATATCACGTCGGTCAGCTCCACTTTCAGGTAAGGGCGTTCAATAATTGTATTAAGATAATGCTTCTCCGAGAAATAGTCGGTCAGTATAGCCGCCGTATCCACTTCTGTGGGTACCTCACGGATAATCACCTCCGCTTCCGGAATGGCAGGGCGTATTGTATCATGCTTGACCACCGTTTCCGGTACGCGGACAATGCTCCGTTTCCGGGAACCCAGCCAGTGGCCGGCCCAGCCGGAAAGAAATGCGATAACCGCACAAAGCAACATATGGCTAACCTTCCGTTTCATCGGCCTTTCTTCTGAATTTATCCGTGACTGTCACCCACAATATTCCCACCTGCTTGATCAGCGCATCTTTCGGCTTGCCGTCGATGACTGCCAGGTTCTCCAGTATGCTTGTCACGTGCTCGACGCAGAACCAGGTCATGACGAACACCTTGACAATGGAGAAGAATAGGGTGGCCAGCAGCATGACAAAGCTTTCTTCCGCTCCGGCCTTGCTCTCCAGATAGAACGAGTGGGTGATATAGATGATGGTCAGCCAGATACACAGCTTGATGATGCAGCGTGAGAAACGGAAGCTTTCAAATCCTATTCCCTGGACCTTGCTTGCCCGGATGCCCGTCCACATCTCTGAGACAATGGCGACGAGCATGGCCATGGCCAGGAACGGTGTAATGCCTATCCATTCGCTGACTACGGCAGTGACGGCGCTGAAGGAGATGGCCGGAAATTGCAGGTTGTACTTGAAGCTCGGAGCTACCGAAAGAAAGAACTCCTTCGGTGAATCATACCCATAGGTGGCGACGAATCTTGTGAAAAAGCGTATCATATCTCTTTGTCACAAAGATAGAAGCCAACCATCCGCTCTCATAGGACAAAAAAGCCCCTCCGTGGTTGAAGGAACGGTAACACGACCAGTCATTCCGCTTTTCGGGCCCCATTCCGTTTGCGAGCGTGCGAGCAAACGGAATGGGTGCGCCCTGCACCCCTCCGTCAAATCAGCCCCTCATCGCCAAAACTGTAATATCCACCATTCGTTATAATCACATGGTCTATCATCCTAATATTTAATAACCCTGCCGCCTTTTTAAGCTGCTCCGTCAGTCTCTTGTCCTCATTGCTCGGTCGGATGTTGCCACTCGGATGGTTATGCACCGCTGCAAACTGCGTAGCCCCCGTATCAATCAACACTCGCATAATCAGCCTTATATCCGCTGAAGTCTGGGTTATGCCGCCTACCGATATGCGTACTTTCTTGATGAGCTTGGCAGATTGATTGAGAGATATGACCCAAAACTCCTCATTCGGCAAATCTCCTATCAACGGCCCCATCAGTTTGTATATGTCTGCACTCCCGAATATCTCCCTGCGTTCCACCTGCTGCGACTGTTGCCTCTTGTATATCTCCACGGCTGCCACGGCTACCCTCCTGCGTCCAGGAGTCAAAGAGGAAAACAATTTTTCAAGGTCTATCACTTCGTTGCTACGTTCGATGTCCGAAACAATCTGTCTGTTGTTGCTGATTTCGTACAAAAGTTCACTGTCGCTCATGTAGCGGCATGGGCTATCAAATAAAGTATCCATAATATCCGTTTTTTATTAGGTAGCCCACCCGAAAGTGGGCTATTCTGTTTGTTATTCACTGATTAGAAGCTGCTCCAGTTCTTCGATTTTCGACTGTATTTTTTTCTTCATAAACTTTATGAACTCTTCCAGCAAATAACGGTTAGAATGGTAAAGATGTCGCTATTACTGCCATAGCCCGAAGCGTCCGCAAACCGCAATTTATAGAGGGTCGTTTCAAAAGAGTTGTCCTCTTTCAGCTTTCCTGCCGCTTCATCCAGCTTATCCATAGCGTTGATGAATGCGGTACGGTTACGGGAAATCTCTTTCTTCCGTTCCAGCTCGGCCAAACATTTTTCCAGCTCTTTCGTTTTGCGGTTGATTTCCTCCTGCAATTTGGCAGCCTCGTCCTTTTTAGGGGTCTTCCCCTTACCCTTGGGGGTATCGGGCTTTTCCGCTTTCTCTTGTTGCTGTTGGGGCTGCTTTCCCTGCTTGCCTGCCTCTTTCATGGTTTCTACTGCCTTAGTTACTTCCTGACCGATTGTTTTTACTTCTTTTTCCATTGTTGTAAATTTTAAAAAGTTAATAATTAATGATTTATAAATAGTGGTTAACCTACTTCTCTAACTTGTGCACCTGGCTTTCGGCAAAGAGATAGCATAAGGGGAAAAAGTCCTCTTTCGCTTCCTCTTCCCGGCCTTGTTTTTTCAGTTCCTCAATGCGCTGCTTTTCCGCTTTCGATGTGATGGGCATTCCCCATATAAGCAGGGCTTTTTCTCCTTTGCGAACGGTGTAGCCCGCCTCTTTCCACTCCTTGAAAGTCTTTAGGTTGGTGTACCCCTTGCAGGCATAGTAAAACCGCAACAGACCGTTTACCGTGTCATCCTCGTTACCCATGTATTCGCCCATCTCCCTACGGGCAACCAACGACTGCGACAATATTTTTAACTGTTGCCTTTTCAGCAAGCGTGCTTCACGTTCTTTCTTTTCGTCTCTTTCCTTTTTCATGATTCTATGTATTAAAATATTACGCCTCTATAATCACATAATCCTCCACCGTCTGAAAATAGGGGTCGGCTGTTGAAAGCAATTCCCATTTTTTCCCGTTCACATCCCGAAAAAGAATGCTCAACTCCCTAATCCCGTCAAACTTCTTCAATATTCTGTATCCCTTGAAATACTTGTTCAAGACCTCGATAGCCTGTTTGTAAGTAAATGTTTTCATAATGCTGCAATTTTTATGTTGAACCTTGAGCTTCCGGGTGTGAGCCTTTTCAAATTTGGCTGTTTCCCTGATTGGAGCTTTTTTTTCTGCGTCGCCTGTCGCTACGCGGTATGTTTCGCCTTTTTTACGCTGCATCAAAAGGTGTTGTAAGGAGCAAGAGCAAGTTTTTCAGAAAACCGGAACGGCCTGAATACTACCCGAAGGGTGGAGATTTTTTATGAAACGTCAGCCCGAACTTGAGCCAGCGACGTCAACATTTACCTTTGCAGCACAAAAAAGCGAAACTGCGTGGTGATAGGGGACAGAAATGAAGGGCGACAATCAGAAAAGGAAACAGCCTGAAACGCATAGTTGAAAACTATACCGCTCTACGGTCTCTACCTTAGCTATTGAAACGGAAAAGACCGGGGCTACCTGCATGGATGCGGACAAACGCAAGTAGCTGCCGCTACTTACCGCTGAGACGCGCAAAATCCGTACTGGAGGAAATAGATTTGCCTGCCTGTTCCTTCAGTACGGATTTTGCGCGCGCCGTGCTCTTTGTTAATGAATGTTATAAGAAATATACTTCTTTGATAATGAATACATAATACCCCTCTTTCCATCCGAATGGAAACAGAAACGGAAGTTTCTGCCGACCGCGCCCTATCCAAAAACGCAACCAAAAGCGCAAGAAGCAAGGAAATATGACAAGGAGGATGCCCCTCGGCCAGTCCTGCATGTGACGTTCTGTCCTAAAGTGCAGCGATTCCCATTGCGGACGTTGCGAGTCCTGCCATAAGCATTGCGATTGTGATTGCGGATGTATGTGTATGAGGTGAATCAGATACGTGCGTCCACGAATCCGTATGCCTGCCTGAGCAGGTGCCCGTACTTCGTCCATACACGCTTATCCACCGCATCACCGAAGTGGGTGGCTTCTTCCGGAAGGATGGACTGGTTACGCTCGCTGCGCTTATCCTTGGCAAAACGCCCCTCGCGGTCCTCGATGACACGCGTGTTGTTCATGGAGATGAGTGTATATTTGCATTTCGAGCCGTTGAAACGCTTCTTCGGGAACCGTTCGTCTTTCTCTGCCAGGATGGAAGCCCAGAGCAGGTACTTGTCATGCTGCGGTGGCTCCATGCCCGCATGGGTGTGCTGTTCCACCGTCCACCCATGTTTCTCCAGACGCTCGATGGCAAGCTCGTTGTAGGACTTCTTGTTGTTGGCACGGCGTGCATCCCCGTAACGGTCACGGTAATAATGCAGGTGTTTGTTGATATGGTTACGGTAGTAGTGACAGAACTTGTCCATCAGCGCGTTCACCATGGTGTCATCCTCTTCATCACGCTTGACGAAGAACTCGTTGATGTTGTTGTCCACCGGCTCACGTGTCAGCATCTTCGTCACGAAGTCATAGTTGCGCTCCTGCGCCACTTCCAGGAATGAGGCAGCAGAACCCCAGTCGGGTGTCAGCTCTATCGGCTGGTTGGGATTGCAGTCCAGGTCACGCCGGCTGTCATCGTTATTGGCAAGCTGCTGCCAGTTGTAGTTATGATCTTCGGCAAAGTCACGGATATAGTCGTCATTGGTCGCATTGTAATAGATATGGCGTTCATCCAACTGGTAGTAGCAGCTGTCAATCTTATCCACCATGAAGTTTAGGATCTCTATCATGAAGGAAAGTTTATCCATCACCTTGTACTGGTTTAGGATATAGTTCATGCCCACATTGGCGATGTTGTCGAAGATGGAGCCAAGGATAAAGAGCGTGCCGTCACGTGAAACGAACGGCGTGATACTTTGCCTGAGACGGACGGTCTCGTTCCAGATCTCCTTGAACAGTCCGGCGTCATTCGCAATCCTTGCATCAATGAGCTGCATCTGTAACCGCACAATCCTGTTCCAGACATCAAACAGCCGGATGCCGCGTTCTTCTTCATAATACTTGGCCGGTTCAAGCAACCATTTCTGTTCAGGCGTGTACGGCATGGAGGAGAGGAAGGTGTTGCCGTGGTGCTTCAGCACCGGATGCTCCGACTTGCGCCCGAAGATATGCTCATTGCCACGGTTGGTCGGCGCCGCCTCCTGGTCGAACTTCTCCTTGTCGAGTGTCAGCGCTTCATCGGTGATGTTGTAGTCCGCATTCGGACCGCGGCTGTTGCCGCCCTGGGTAAGTATGTAGAGCATATGCCCGTTACTGAAGCTGATACCATACTCAAACGACATGATGTGCTCGTAAGGTTTATACCATCCCTCAATAGGTTTGCGACAAACCACATAGTCACCGGTCTTGCTGACCGGATCCCACTGCTTATAACCGAGCATCTCCAGCATCTTGAACGCTGAAGGCAGGGTTTTAGTCAACGCCTGCCCAATGGTGGCCTGGGTGAGCGTAGTAATCCCTCGCGGCATGAGCCGGATGTTGTCATCTATCACGGCACCGGTAATGAATGATTTACCCGTGGCACGCGAGTAGATGACATATCCGTTCTTGTACGGCATCACGAGGAATGCCGCCTGCGCCGGATTGACCTGTATGACCTCTTCCCAGACGTTTTCGTTCATTGTCCTGCCGTATCAATATCGTGGGAAAACAATGTAGTTCACACCTTCGGAGGAGGTCATGCGGGGCATGTCCTGTCCGGTATCAGCCAGCAGCTGCGGCACCTCTTCCGGCCTGAACCTGGCAGATACGGTACAGACAATCTGTGTCTTGCTGACCGATACCATATCAATGTGCTTATGGTCAACCAGGTAAGAGATGAGTCGTTTGTTTGTCAATTTTTTCATGGGTAATCTGTTATGAGTTCATTATTTCTTCCGCTTGTGCGTCGTCGATAGGCGTGTACATCGAATCCACCAGAACCTTCTGCTCTTCCTGGGAAAGGTTGCGGACGGCATTCAGGGGAATATCCACCTTTTGCCCCATGCTGTTGATCTGGATGTAGAATACGTTCTTCTCCATGCGTCGCGGGTCCTCGACGGAAGCCGGCTTCTCACCAATCATCTGATACAGTACTTTCTTGGCGTTGTTCCATTGCTTGAGATCACCTTTGAGTTTGCAATCCCGGATAAGCTGAATCTGGTCCTTGATCATCCAGGCATACCAGAAGTCCCAGTCGAACTGGTGCTGTGTCTTGAACAGTTCTTTTGCCAGGGCGATGTCCTTCCTTATCTGGGTACGCGAGATACGGTATTTTGCCAGCATGATGTTGATGATGTGGCTCTCGTTCGGATAGTCATCCAAAAGACGTGCTATCTGCAGCACCCGGTTGCACTGTACACGCAGATGCTCCGGCAGCGGACTGTTCTCCGGGTCGATGATGTGCTGCTGTATAAGGTCGTAGGATTGCTCCTCCAGTGCGGCCTTGCTTTTGGATGCCGTCAGACGGTTGTTATTCATACTCAAGATACTGCTGTTGCGATTTGATGAACTTGACAAGCTCCTGCTGTGCCGGGTTGCTGCCATTGACGGCCGACTTGATGAGTGACTCCCTGAGTTCGACCGTCTGGCGAAGATGCCCCCGGTAGAAGGCGGTCCGGACTTCGGTGCGGTGTGCGGAGTTCCGCGAGAAAGTCCGTCTCATCGGCACCGATATTGATGGCTATCAGCCCGGAGGGATCAAACGATAGGCCATCTTCTCTATCTCCTCACGTTGTTCCTGAGTCAAATTCATCATTCAGCATTTTAAAGTCAAAATCAAAAATATCTCTGCCGGTATGGATGATTCCACGTTCCAGCTTCGGGTTGTGCGTGGCGTTCTGGCTGCCCACTACGGTAATCTTCCAATCCTCGTTATACAGCAGCGCCACCTTCGCATGAAGCGCGAGGCAACGGTAGCAGTCCGGGAACGTGGTCACCAGATAATCGAACGGTTTGGGTGATATGCTGCGTACCCGGTTGTCTATCAGGAACCGCACCGACAACAGCTCGCCCGTTTCCACCTTCCGGTGAATCGCCGCAATGCTGTCCATGGAGATGGAATAGGTGGTAAGCAGCAGGTGTGCCGGGCCTGTCTGTCTGAGAATATAGAAAATCAACTGGATCAGGTTGAACGCCCCTGAAGAGTAGAAATGCTTGTCCCTGCCGGGTACCAGCACCCCCATGGCGTCCGGATGCAGCAGCTTCTCCGCAGCCAGGTCGTGGCCGGAGGCTGCCGCATCCGTTCGCGGATGTACCTGTCGGGTATCGGTCTCCCTGCATAGGACTTACTGCATCATCCGCCGGCATCATCTTATTCTCAATCTCGCTGCAACAGACCAACATAACCTAACCTATTGCAGTTCTGCCAAACGATATTCTATCCTTTCCACCAGTGCTTCCTGGGCAGCCACCTTCTTCTCGTATTTCACGCGTTGGGGCAGTCGGGAAGGGGATTCTCCTTGCCATCCTTGGGTTTGCTTTCCGAAGAGTACAGCAGCATGTTCCTTGCCTTGGTAATCTTGCTCTTGGCATTGGATTTCGCTTTCTTCAGCTCTTCCACGGATAGGGAACTGATGTCGGTCTCGTCCTCTTCCTTTTCCGGATTTTCTTCGGGGGTATCCGCTTTTTTGTAGAGTTCGTCCAGCTGCTTGTCAGTCGGCAGTTCCCTGTCCTGCTCGAACTGCCTTTTGATGGCAGCCAGCAGTGTCATGCGGTTGGAGAGAAAGGCTATACGGGCGACAATATCCTTGCGCTGCGTGCATACAGCCTGCGTGTTTGTCTCACCCAGTCCGGCAAGCATCCGGTGCTGGCGTGAACGTTCGTTGTAGCATTCCCGGAAGTCATAGATGATTTTGGCCATCACCGGAGGATAAGCGGGCTGTTCGTCCGCCTCACGCGCCAGTTCCCTCTCCGCAACGGCGACAATGGCGGCAGCCGTCTCTTCGGGAACCGTCTCGGAACGCCCGTCATTGCCCGGCATTGCATCATCTGCCAGGTCCACATCCTCAAAGCGCGGGTCATCCGGATGGTACCACACCTTGATCATCTGCCGGATCTCGTATTCCAGCTTCTCGCGGGTATGCGGCTTTTCGCCCTGGCGTGCCAGACGTGCGGCGACAAACCCCTTATATCCAGAACGGGTCAGGATATTCACACCGGTGCTGTAGTCACGTTTCTGCGAGTTCAGCCACTTGATGCCGTCCCTGCGCGCCTCGATGTAGTTCTGTGTAATCTTTGACATTGTATGTACGTTGTTTTTTGATGATACGCAAAGCTATTGCGATTTTTGTTGCCGGAATAGGACAAAACAATGTCCGCCCCTGCCTAAGAGCAAGAGACGGACATGAACAACCAATCATGAACAAAAAAGGCTTATGGCTCTTCTGATGCGGCTTTTACAGTCAGGATATCCTCCGTATCCCCCTCATACACACACTTGCGCGGTGCGGTAAAGGTGTAGTGGAGGGTGTTCTGGTTGCGGGCAGTGGAGCTTGCTCCGGTAGTGGCGCCGTCACCCGATGCACGGAGCGCACCGCGCCGCTTGTCACCCATCAGGTAGTTCGTGCCGTTGTTGTCGGTCACGATAAAGAACATCTTGCGCCCTTTGGTCGCATTCTCAAAACCGAATATCTTCTTCCGCATCTTGGCCGAAATGATATTCAGGTCCATCAGGAACGATTCCCCACCGCTTTCTCCCTGGTCGGTAATCTTGAATTCGGCCAGCTCGTCGGTGAAATCCATCTTGTATGCTCTGCAACTTTCCTTCATGACCAGGTCACCGACCAATGTACCGGCTTCTTCAAGAGAAAGAGGGGATTCCGTCTTTTTCGGGTAGTCCGGCCATGTGGCCACATCCGCATGATAACCGAAGATGACGGACGGTATGATACCGCCCATGTTGTCCTGGTTCTCGCAGTCCATTGCCTCGTTGATGTCATCAAGGGCAATACATAATTTAGGGTCTACTTCTGCCATAGTCGTAGGTTTATTCGGATTTAACAACATAGGTGCCCGTCACCTTCTCCACTTTGCCTGCAGCGGGCGTCTTCTTCTGCACGGCAGGAGTGGTGTATCCGGCAGCCTCCAGGAACTCGACGGTGTATTCCTTGCCACCGGGAACTGCCGCATATGTACCGGACTCACGCCAGGCTTCCTCGCCCTGGATGCGCCATTTACCGCCGTTGTTGACCGCTTCATCCGGCGTAATGGTCACTTCAATGTATCCGAACGGATTGGTCCCTTCCGGGTCCACCGGACGGTCGTTGACGCAGAACTCGGACTTGTGCACAGACACGAACTGGAAGCCGATTACATACTTGCCCGCAGCGTCGAAGGTATAGGGATTGCCGGACATGAACGGCTTGATGGACTTGAAGTCGCTCTCCTTGTCAAAACCGTAGCATACGTTCTCCTTGGTGGTCAGCATGACGAACTGGCTGCCGTCGGGAAGGTTCGGAACACGCACCAGCTCGCAGCGGTTGTTGGAACCAAGCAGGTGTTGCGTGTCGGAAGTGTCCTCCTTGAGTCCGATGACAATGGTGCCTTCGTCCTTGCGCCAGTCATCGTACATGTCGCCCAGATCGTCGGAAATGAACATCTTGATGTTCTTCTTGCGCTTGAAAGTGCGCGGCATGTGGCGCCACATTTCCAGCAACTTCTCCCCGATATCGGCACGGGACAGTTCACCGGTCGCATAAACGTTTCCCTCGGCACTGGAGATGTCCCCGACAGCTTCGCCTTCAGTGATAATGGTACCGATACCGTCGAAAGAGTCCTGAATGTCCGTCTTTTCTTCATCCGCACTGTATTTTGCCGTGAAAATGGCAAACAGCAGGTCATTGGATGCCAGTTCATGTCCGTGGTTGATCAGCCACAGCTCGAACGGGTGTTCCTTGCGGAGTGTACCGGGAACCTCGGCGATGTAGGAACGTCGGTAACGTTCCGGCTCGTCGGACATCTCCATTACAACGGGACGCACAACCAGACGTCGGGGAACAATCTTGCCCAGATACTTTCCGGCAGTGAACTTTCCGGTGTACTTGCCGGAGATACTTCCGCCCTCCACCTTGCCCAGTTCAAGGGAGTCGGTTATGCCCGGTACCGGAGTGAAATGTCTCAACACCTCCGAGGCGTCGAGCTTGTCGACCGCCTTCAGGATGTCCTTGTGCTTTTTTACCGCGGTCAGAACGGCGGTAATGTCAATAGGTGCTTTAAAATCCATAATAGAATAGTTTAGTGTTACTCATTCTCAAAACTGTTGATCGGGTCTGTGGCGATGTCCGCAAACTTGTTGTCTTCGTTCGCTTCCCGGTGGCTGTCGGTACCCGTTCCGGGTATCTTGGCGACAATGTCACGGATAACTTGTACCTTGGCCTTGTTGTCGGCGGCATTCTTGATGCTGTCACTCAGGCTGTCAAGGTCATTCACGACTGCCGTCAGACTGTTTTCGGCAGTCTCCTTGGCAGTGTTGGCGACAGCAGGTCATTCTCCGCTTTGGCTTTCGCTTCGTTGGCGGCCTTGACGGCGTCATTGATGGCCTGCAGATTCTCTACGGTAAGCAACATCTTGCCGTCTTTTTCCTCAATGCCTTCGCTGTTGAGGATCTGGTTGATGAAAGTAAATTCTTTACGCATAACTGTATTTGAATTAGAAATGTCAGTCTTGTTGCCGGCAGGGAACAGCCCTTTGATACCGTCGATAATCTGGGAGACCAAGTTTTTGCCTTCCGGTTCCGGTTTCTCCTCCGAATCGATAGCCGGCAACGGTAGACCAAGCGCGGTGAAGCAGTCGGTCATTTCATTGGTCACCTGCGGCTTTTTATGGGTACCGGGAATGATCTTGTCTATGAATCCCCATTCCTTGGCTTCGGCGGCAGGCATCCAGCGTTCCTCTTCCATCAGGGTGATAATCTCCTTCAGGCTTTTGCCGCTACGTTGATGTACTTCTGTGCAATCATCAGGTCAATGGCTTCCGCGCTCTTCTTCTTGTTCTGCAGTTCCTTGATGGTGTCCTCCAACTGGTCCGCATTGAGCTGGCCCCAGATGTCCACTCCCAGGCTGCATTTATGCGCCAGCCACATGCCGTCCTCGTGCATCTCGATGGACTTGGCGCCGAACGCCAATATGGTGGCCGCCGAAGCGTTGAAGCTGATGAACTCCACCGTCACATTGCCGTGCTCGGCCATCAGGCGGACATGGCGACCGCTTCGGCCACATCACCGCCATAACTGGAAACCTTCAGGCGTACGGGCTGGCCTTTGGCCTTGTCAAGGAAGTATTTCAGATAGTTTTTGTTGTACCAGTAACGGTCAATCGCTCCGAATAATGTGATAACTGTCTCGTTCATAAAACTTATTTTGCGCAAAGAAAAACGCAAAAACGGTACCCAAGGACATCGGCACCGTCAGCGGACATATAAATGTTTGACTGAAAGAGTGTTGTGTGTCAGCAAAGGACGTTGTACGGTTATATTTCCTCCATGTTTTCAATATAGACGGTCGGTTCATCCTGGATGCAGGTGAACGTGAATGAGGTGCCGTTCCGTTCCGACACGGAACGTCCGCTTGTCTTGTTTGTGGCGAACAGCATGAGTGCGTCCTCCTGCCCGCACCAATGGACCGCCCCGTTGCCGTCCACTGCCAGTACATACCACAAGCCACGCTCCAGCATCTCCGTCAGCTGATGGTTTGCCGGGGAAAGTTTCGGAATCACCCCTTCAATGGAAACGTTCCAGCAGTCCCCCGCGTCATTCACCTCCTTGTCTTCATTATAGGAATAGGTGTCATTGGCATATACCGGTATGGAAACAATATCCTCCCGGTTGCGGAGTTCCAGATAGTTCAGACCGGCGGCATAGTCCTTACGGATTTGCACGAACGAGGCCGGAGGCACGGCAATCACCTGCAACAATCCTCCGACGTTTTCAAAATCATAATGCATTGCTTTCATAAGCCATTTTTCCCTGCTGGGAAATTGTCCCGAATTCGGACAACTTCCCCAAAATTATACGGTTAATAAAGTCTAAAATCGTGGTATTCTCCACCGTTTTCCTATATCCATGCCGGTTATACTCCCTGCGGATAGTCTCATAAGACCAGGTGTCGTCATCAAAGCCGAAGCTGTTTTGAAAGTTGCGGATGGCGGTCGAGAGTGGGATTCCGATACTGACATGGGTGTCGAGATAGAGGAAAAGCATCTGCTTGATCCGTCTCTCCACCTTACTGCCGAACGCCACCACTTCGGTATTCGACATCGCCCATCCGTATCGGTAGAAGTCATCACGGCGTATCTCCACCGCCACGTTGGCGGTATATCGTGCCAGGTTCCGGTATCTGTTCTCGTATCGTCCGGGTTTTGCAAGCCTGGAAAGGAAGTCGTTCTGCAGCTCCTTGTCCGGGGACAGATTGACTATTTCAGTCCAAGTGTCGTCCGGGGCATTGAAATTGTACAGCAGGAATTGCTTGACATAAGGCTTGCAAGGGAGCCAACACACAAATCGGTCTTTCTTCGTCATTTAAAGTATTGATTTTTATACAAAAATACGCATATTGATTAATATATTCATCACTCTCTTATTTTTTATTTCTATTGGAGCAGGCACATTTTGCCCTCTACACCTTCTACACTTTCTACAAAGTATAAAATTACCTATATATCAACAACATAACGGTTTTAGTATAGAAGAAAAAGTGTAGAAAAACCTTCTACAAAGTATCTATTTGTAGAAGAAATACAGAAAAGCAGCATTTTGTAGAAATTTGTAGAAGCTTGTAGAGCATCTTTTTATAACATAAAACACTGATTTATAAAGATGTAGAAAGTGTAGAAAGTGTAGAAGCATTTTTTGCCCCAAAATAAAGCATCTTTTTTGTCTCAAAAAGGCAAGAAAAAAGCCCCTACCTTCACAGGCAAGAGCTTCCGCACAACTATGATAGACATTAAAATTTATATGGAGAAGTTTTGTCCTCCGGCGGTTTATTATCCCGCCCTGCTTCCTCTTCGTCAGGCATTCCCATATCAATGTTGAGATTGATATTATAGTTTGCCATCAGCTCCGTGTAATCGAAGCAGAGGGCCTGCTTGGTCACGCTGGTTTTCTTATAATACTTTTGTCCACCGGCCTCCAGTTCTTTGGTTACTTCTACCCCCTTCAATATGTTCTTGAAACGGACGGAGTTTTGTACCCCCAGGTATTCTTTGGAGTTCTCCAAGTAGAAATTCAACGATTCAGTCGGTAAAGCGGTATCTCCCACCTGCTTGCTGAACTTCTTATACAGCATGAAGATGCGGTCTGTGCGCATACGCAGGATAGGGCGTGGCTGCTTAAAAGCGAGGTCCTTGACCTTGTTTGTCTTCAGCCCGGACAAATAATCAATGCGGAAATCCGACTCTAAGAATATTTCACCGTCCTGCTGCAAATAACTGACCACATTCCAGAAGTTGGCCAGTTCGTTGTTGCTCTTGCATTCACGGTTCTGCCGGATGATGCCGTCCACACAGATGTTCAGCAGCTCCAGGTAAGTAAATGGCACGTCGAGCACCGCTTCAAGCGCGCGGAAGGCGGCCAACGGAATGACCCAGTTCCGCTGGATGCGGTCTTCTATGCTCTCGCCTTTCAAGCGTTCATTCAAATCCCCCATACACTGGCGATAGGAGGACGTGAAATCCGTCTCCATTTTTGACCGGTAGCGCAACAGCTGCAAAGTAAGGTGCGACAGTCCTAAGTCGCGTATTGACTTGCATTGGTCAAATGCCTGTTTCTCAGACGTGGAGAATTCCGTTTTGGTGAAGGTCAAGTAAATCAACCTGGAAAATAGGGCGATGTCAATTGTCGGCATTTCTTGACCGGATAGGATGACACCGCAATCCACGCTCGTAATCTCCCGCTTCTTGTCCCGGTCCATGTTCATGCGGCTTCGGCCGGTTCCGTCCCACAAGCCTTTGAGGAACTCCCGTTTGTCAAGGTCGATGGAATTCTTGTACTCGTCAATATGCACCAGCGCATTGGCGCATTGTGCCACCGCATCTCCCAAGGCTGCAATAGTCGCATTCTGGATGTTTGGCGGATTATTATTGATGATGAAGAACGACATCAGGCTGTGACCGAGTTCTGATTTGCCGCTACCTTTCGGGCCAAACAGATTAAGGATGGGAAAACTTTTAGTTTGCCCCGAAATAATATCCGGAAAAGGGAAGCGATCAAGAAGCAGATGCCAACCTTAGCATTGTCTCCGAATACACGAATCAACTGTTCGCTGTACACCCTTATGCTGACATTGTTGTACGTGGTGTGTACAAACCTGCGTTCGAACTGAAATAATTTGATGTCATCACGATAAATGGTACTACAACCCGGTAGGTAAAAATTGCCATTCTTCAACCGTACGATACCGTATTCATCCGCGATATGCCACTCCGTATCAAACATCCGTTACCGAAGGCAAAGAACCCCTGCCGTTGCCAGCCAAGCTGTGTCACCTCAAGTGCAGTCTCGGTCTGTTCGTAAAGGAACATCTTCAGCTTTGTGAGTTCTTTTTCAGTGGCCAGCCAGATATAATTGCCGAGGCCTTCTACCTTTTGCTTGAACTTGGACAATGACACCAGGTCTTCTTGTTTCATCTCTATGATTTCCTCTTGCATGTTTTGGTTCTTGATTCGGTAGAGACGTTTGGGCAGGAGGGAATCTTTGATGTGGAATAGAGGCAACATGGTGAAATTGCTCCATTGCACAGCTTTCCCACTGTCCCCAGCCAATGCAAAGTAAGCATTGTATTCTTCATAGAAGCCATATTTTTGATAAAGGTCACGGTCTATCTTTTTGCTCTCATTAATGACTTGCTTGGCTTTATCAAGCTTCTTGGCCCGGTTGATGGCCGTTTGCCACAACTTCTTGTCATCATAGAATGACTGGAGCTGTTTGAGGTACATGGACTCTTTGACTTCGTCCTTCACCATGACCACCATGGAGCAGATGGTGCTAACAGCATCGCTTCGCTCTTCGGTGGTATTGATGTCTTGAAATATATATGAAGCATACCATGGAATGAAATCTACCTCTTTCAGTTCTTGAAACTTCTGAATGCTCGTACAGTAGGTATCCGGATCATTCTTGCTCTGTGCTTCCCCAAGTGGTATCTCTTTGACCGATACACCAAACCCACACTTCATCGCCTGCAATCCGTTACGCATCACGTTGCGAATGCCGGCACCCAGTTTCTCACCTTTATCTGGGTTGGGCGGGTCCGCATCCGGAAGGAAGCAAACTTTAGTGGCGTACTTCTTCAGTTGCTCCATCTGGCTTTCAGTCCAATCGCCTCCAAGAGGGGCAACAGCGTTGTTGACACGAATACGCTGAAGCTGCATCGCATCGGGCGCCCCTTCCACCAAATAGAATTTATCTTCTTTGGCAGCCTGGCGTATGGCCGTATCAATTCCGAAAATTGAATCACGTTTATGGTAGATTTCATTTTCAGCCGAATTGATATACTTGGCCACCTTCTCACCGGACATGTCACGTGCGGTAAAGCCTATAATCCGTCGAAAACGGTCGCGTATGGGAATAACTATGCGGTTACGGTAACCATCGAAAGTCCTAATCTCCGTCCCCCTTTCTTTAGCCTTTTCCTTGTTGTCCGATAGCAGCCCCATCTCCTTCATCAAGTTTATGGAAAGACCGGCCGATTGCGCGAAGTTCAACAAATCATCATTGTCGGGCGCAAACCCAATGCCCGTCTCTTCGGCATACTCCAGCCCCCAGCGCCCCTTGACATATTCGGCGGCAGCCTTGTTGGCCGGGTCCAGCAGATTCTGGCGGAAATGCTCCGCGCACCGCTGGTTGATTACGAACATCGACTCGCGCTTCATGCGTGCCTGTTCCTGCTCGGGAGTCAGCCTCTCTTCCTCGACGGTTATGCCGTATTTCTTGCCGAGGTGCCTGACGGCTCCGGATAGCTCATCGTCTCGTGCTCCATCAAAAAACCGACGGCGTTGCCGCCCTTGCCACATCCGAAACAGTGCCAGGTGCCGCGTGCCGGGCTCACGAAGAAACTGGGGGTCTTCTCCTTATGGAAAGGGCAGCACGCCTGGTAATTTACTCCTTTCTTCTTCAGATCGACGTAACCGGATATTACATCCACAATATCAGCACGGTCTAAGATTTGTTCTATGATTCTTTCGTCTATCATTGTATATTATATTCGGGTACTACCTTCTAAGGATGACAGTACCTTGTTCTTCGATATAATAGCTGCATATATCATACAAGTCAAACTCACACAAGCATGAATACACGCATTTCATGAAAAGGCCATAGTTCTCCGGACTGACCTTTTCAAGTACCGGAAAGATTCACCGGGCAGCATCTCGTACAGCTCGATGAATACTTTGTCATAGTATTCCGTCAACCTCTCCATTCCTACCAGCTCTATATAAGACTGAATCCAGGATCGACTATCGTCCGGAAGATATTGAAGCAAGTCCATGTTTTAAACATTGAAGGGTACAAAGGAATTGTTTTATAGGAGAGTTATCAAGGACGTTATCTGCTCCTACAGTTCCCGCGTTTCCTTCAGGCTTCCAATGAACAAGTTCATCAGTCTCGCATATAGTCCGGAAGCTTCCTTCAGATTATCCGGATTCTTGCCGGTAAGATGTAGTGTTATCTTATCCTTGGAGTAGTCATGGCATATAGCCAAGTGCAGCTCCCGGTTCCGGTCATCAACTACCGAGACCTTCACTTCCTCCACCACACTCCCCAGTTCTGAGGCATCCAACCACAAATATGACTTTTCATCTGTCTTCAGATGGCAGTAGCGGTGTACCTTGCCACCTTTACGAATCAATTCCACTTCGACGATTGTCGCTACCTGATTTGTACGCAGTATGCGTACTTTTTGGCCTTTTTTCATTGTTTGTCTTCCTTTTTATATTCTTTGTCTTCTTCAAATTTACGTCCGCAAAATGGACAGTATTCGTATAAAAGTTCCATCTCACTTTGTGCTTTACAAAGACTACCATCCTTTTTCTTTTTCCGATACGTGATAGCAACCGTCGGCTTGAAATAGACAACACCATCCTTGCCAAAACATATCACACCACGAATATTCGCCAATGGATCGCCCAACTGTTCACGAACCATTTTCGTTATCTGTTCTCTACAATTACATGCCATACTATTATTATTTTTTTATATTACAAAACATACACAGCTATATACTCCATTTTCAGGCATTCCCCCGAAGTCAACCCTGATACACAATTCTCCACAAATGACAAATGGCTTATCGCTCATCACCTTGCCATAGGCACCAAAATGTTCGTGAAAGACCTCTGAACCCGGTTTCATTGAGTCCAGTGCCTTTTTCATTTTCTCGGAGGTATAAACGGTTATCCATCTGTTGGAATAATTGTAATAAAGCAGTCCGGTACCGAGAGAATTGCACATCTTCAATACGGTTTCTTCCACCTTCTGCCGGCTGAATACGACGCTGGTCTGCAGCTTCTGCACCTTAACGTCCGGAAACTTCTTTTTGAATGTTGTTTTAGTAACCATGATTCTTGTCATTAGATTGTTATAACTCTTTAAATTCCTGCTCCATCCGGCACTTTCTCACGTAAAGTCCATCAATAATGTACTGGGTACAATACTTGGGAAGGGGGATAACAACAAGGTCACGAGTACCCCTATCGGCATCGCGATACACACAGCATTCCCTGCTGCTTTTTAGAATTGACTCAAGAAGAGAATTACACTCTTCAATCTCTTCCTTAATGGCTTTGGCCCTTTCAAATGATTCATTTTCCATAATATTCAAAAATAATGGTGTGATGTACATAGGGGTGGGAATTTTTGCTTGGTAGAATACCCCGTAAACTCCAAGGTAAAGATGTCCTCTCCGATTTCTTTCCACGCCGAATATACACCATACATACATTCACGCGCATAGAAAGGCGGCTTGTAGGGGTCGCATACGCAGATTATCTGCACATGTGATTTACTATTGTATGATACCAGCTTCGTTCTGGAATCATCAAATAAATCTCCAACGACATGTTGGCCAGGACGGATATTGTAACAGTAACTGTTGTCCTGATACACGTCAAGGGTCTCCCAAGGATATGTCGGGAAATCTGTCATTTTCATATCTCTCATATTACCGCATGTTATATAGCCACCAGATTGCAAAACCCACCACTCCGATATTTATCACCAGCACAATGGCATCAAAGAGAAAGAGAATTCGGTAAGAGCCGGATGCTTTCCGCATTGCCCAGACACATAGTATCAAAGTGACCACCAGCGCAATCAGCGATGTCCATAAAAAACAACTGTCATCATCAACCTATCTTTACTGATTCATTATGACCATGGCATTGATAGCCTGGCCATCGCTTCATTGACACACTCCTTGTCCGGCTCTTCATACTCCAGCAATACATCCACTTGCGTATCGCCGTTGGCATCTACATGTCTGGAACCGATTTCGACATTCACCGGAACCGCCTCTTCGTGCACTATCTCGATAAGGTATGCAAGAACCTTGTTGTGCATTGTCAGATTTTCACTCGTCATAACTAATAGTATTTAAATAATTAAACAATCTCTTTTAAACGCACATAAACCTCTGTCCTGGCCTTTCTTGACCGATTACGACAATAAGTATCTCCAGAAGTAAAATCATTGAGAATCACTAAAATCAGCAAGGCAACTGCACCAATGGTACGTTTTAGAGGAGACAATTCAAAACTGATATTGAAATGCGTACAGAACCACCAAGCAGACAATTCATTAATCTTGCCTATATGAAGTTTTTGATATATCCTGCGAAGAATATTATCCACTGTATAACGAGAAATCCCAAGGTCACAAGCCACCTCTTTTTGGGAAGCCCCCCAAGCTATACGTTCTGCAATCTGTGCTTCCCGTTCTGATAATGCAGTCATACCATCATAATTTTTGATTCTCCGGAACAATATCCCAAATATCAGTTACTCCGTATTTTTGAAGAATAGCCGTGATAACTTCATACTTTGACATGGAAATATCCACAATGCCATTATTAAGCAAATGCGAAAAATAGGTGTAACGCGTAATATTCAATGCTGACATCAAAATACGGCGAACTTCATCTTTCTGAGCTATAGTCACTTGCCGATAGCCTTTTTTAAAGTAATAGCGTTTTTTCGCTATTGCAGGAGTTTCGATTTCTTTGTACATTTGTTTCGTGTGATTTGAATTACAATGCAAATATAGCGAATATACTATTCAATAATATTGCATAAACAGATAATATATTAATCAATTAACAAAGATTATGAAAAAGAAGTCTGGAACATCAGTTATTCAGCAGCGATTATTTGATATATGCGATGAAATGGCTGTATCACGCAGGGCTTTCTCTATGAATATTGGTAAATCAGCATCCTATTTAACAAACTTAGTGGATGATATAACCACTGAAGTTTTAAATAATATATTCGTCAAATATCCACAGATTAACCTTATGTGGATTATTACTGGAACTGGAGATAAATTCATAAGTCCTGATCCCACAGATGTACTTTTTCAACATCTAAAAGAAGAAAACAAAGAATTAAGAATAAGAAAATGAAGAATTAAACCGTGAAATTGGCAGATTACAAGAACAACTCAAAGAAACTAAAAAAGATGCCCCCGAGGAGAACGATGCAAAATGTGCCACTGCAAGTTAATCGAGTTTGGAGAAACGGAGTATATAATACCTAAATATTAACACTACATATAAGTCTATCTGGGACGAAATCGGGACAAACTCAATGTGTAATCAACGAATCAACATATTATCATTTTCTAATAACCAGCTCTTTGGCGAAGCAGATACGTGCACAACAACTCGCCTCATTCCGACAGAAAAGACTTAACTTTTAGAAGTTAAGTCTTTTTTTTTGTTTTATACCTCCTCTCCTCCGGTTTCCCGACCATAAGAGCGATACTCCAATGGAGTGAACCCCGTACGTTTCTTAAACGAGGAGAAGAAATGCTCGGTAGACTTATAGTCGAGCATAAAAGAGATTTCTTTCACCGATAAAGAAGTACCCACCAGCAATTGCTTAGCCTTACGCAACTTTAGCTCTTGGAAATATTTTGCAGGAGCATAGCCGGTATAATCCTTAAATACTTTGCGAAACCAAGAATAACTGATATTCAACTTCATTGCCAGTTCTTCCGGGTCAACATCCTTGAATACATTCTCGTTCATGATGATTTTAGCCTGCTCTATTTTCTGATCGACATCACCCACTTCGAAAATCTTGTTTTTAGAGATGGACAATATCATCCCTATCATATGTAGCACAATACCGGCAAGATATTGCTGGGAAGAAATCTTATCAGCTTCCGCAATTTCCAAAGCGCGAGAGAAAAGTGAAACGAGCTCTTCATTCAACCACCTCCACACTTGATTCTCTTCGATAGAAACCACCTTCACCATATCATCAATCACACTCCCTCGAAACCAATATAATATTCATTCCAACCCGTCTGCACATAAGGATAATATGTATGCACTGACCGGGAAACAGCACCATCAGTCGTCCTTTGCACACTTGCTTCTCTGGCGTGGTCTCCGAGGAGAACAACCCCCTCCCTTTAGTAATATAGACCAACTGGTACTCGCGCAGAATCCGTCCTTTCTGCGCATTGAAAAAATAACCGGTAGGATGATCCTTCAACGGATAAGGAGAATTAGGCTGGATAGACTGAAAGCCCACAGTATTTACCCAAAGACCATATCTCTGGTCCATGTCATTTACAATAAGGTACTTAAACTCTACTCCTAAATCATTATAATTTTTAGTCATAACACGTGCCTTCCATAATAGCTCCGGAACAAAAATAGAGATTATTTATGAAAAATCCCGTCCGCAGCGAATATTATTCATCACGGACGGGAATAGACATGTAACCTAAAATAGCGCTTGCCTTAAAAAGCTTTATGATACAGAGCTTCTATATCTTCCACAGATGTAGGTCTCGGATTGCCACCGGTGCAGACATCATTGAAAGCATCGATAGCCAATTGATGCAAATCCTCTTCCCTAACATTGATTTCACGCAACCGCTGTGGAATGCCAATACTTAAAGACAATTTCCGGACAGCATCAATAGCAGCACATATACCTTCTTCCACGCTCATACCTTCCGTATTGACTCCCATCGCCTTCGCAATATGGACATATTTGGAAGCTGCCAGAGACGCTGCATTATACTCCATTACGTAAGGAAGAAGCAATGCGTTGGCCACCCCATGCGGAGTGTCATAATGGGCACCCAAAGGATGGGCCATGGAATGAACGATGCCCAGACCGACATTGCTGAACCCCATACCGGCAATGTATTGCGCTTGAGACATGGCCTCGCGGGCAACCGAATCGCTGCCATTGTCTACGGCAGCTTTCAAATGGACAGCAATCATTTCAATGGCTTTCAGTTCGAACATATCCGACATAGCCATGCACCCGGCGTTATATAGCTTTCTATGGCATGAGTCAGTGCATCCATACCGGTTGCAGCAGTCAATCCTTTCGGCATGGAATACATCAGCTCCGGGTCAACAATAGCTACTGCCGGAATATCATTAGGGTCTACACAAACCATCTTTTTTTTGACCTCTTCGTCAATGATAACATAATTGATGGTCACCTCAGCAGCAGTTCCCGCCGTAGTAGGTAAAGCAAAAGTAGGGACAGCCTTTTGACGAGTATCCGCCACACCTTCCAGAGACTTCACATCTGCAAAATCCGGATTATTCACAACAATACCAATACCTTTTGCCGTATCAATGGAAGAGCCGCCACCCAAAGCCACGATAAAATCGGCACCGGATGCTTGAAAGCAGCCACACCATTCTGTACATTGGTAATGGTAGGATTGGCCTTCACATCACTGAAGAGCTCATAAGGTATACTGTTCTTCTCGAAAACTTCAATCACTTTATCAGCCACCTTGAAACGGATCAAATCTCTGTCCGTTACAAAGAAAGCCTTTTTGAAACCTCTGCGGGCAGCCTCCACGGCAATCGTTTCGCGACAGCCGGCACCGAAATAAGAGGTCTCATTCAATATCATTCTATACATAATTACACACTATCTGTTAAAACAATTATTTGGGCAAATTAAACGCTACGGACATTTCCTTCATTTGAAGCTGGCTCATACCATCCGGTTCAAAACCCATATTTTTGGCAGCGATATAAATAAGGGCGGATTTATTGAGTACATCCACCTGGTCGAAAGCAGCCATCACATCCACATCCACAGCAAACACACCATGTTTCTCCCACATCACTACATCATAGTCATCCAGTTCGCGGATGGTAGCCTCAGCCAATTCTACCGAGCTGGGAAGTTGATAAGGGATGATGCCCAAACCGCGGGGACAGAAAGCCTTTGTTTCCGGTATCATACTCCAAAGCAGGTTCGAAGCTACATCTTTTTCCAGAAACTTCTTGTTGTGAGTCATGGCTACCAGCTCAATAGGATGCGTATGCACCGAGCTTTATAGGGAGAACCTTTCGCTATCAGATTGTTGTGTACACTAAGATGGGAAGGAAGTTCCGATGTAGGCTGTACAGACTGGTCGGCTATAATGACATAGCTGGCACAGTCATCCAGAATGCGGATGACCGAACCGTTCTCCATCGGCCAACGGGCCAAATCGCGCATACGCTTGTTGGTGCCTTTGCAATAAAAATAGCAGTCTTTCAAATAAGGTAAAGTAGCACCGATTGATTTCACCTCACTAATGGCGGGCATAGCCTTGATTTCATCGTCTACAAACTCAGTGATGTTGACCGTAATATTGCCCCCATTACGTTCTGCCCAACCTTTCTGCCAGAGATAACCAGCCACCTCAGCCACCTTATTAACTTCCGCAGCCAGCGCCGGACGATTTTCTAGAATTGATTTCATATATGCAGATATATTTTAGTTTTATATTCAAAGATAGGTATTTAAACTTACCCCAGCAACTGTGGCAGGAAAGAAGAAATTATCAAGACTGCCAAGCCTATGACAAGCACTGTAATTGTCTTGGTGTACACCCTTTCCATTCCTTCAAAAGGATACCCCAAACATTGGAGAACGTTACGTTCAACGACATCAGGATGCACCACGAGAATGTGAGCAATACCGGAGAGTCAGCAAGGAATCCCTTACCCAAGCTAAGACCAAAGAACTGGCTGTACCACAACACACCGGCCAAAGCACAAAACAAGACATTGTTTACATAAAGGGATTTCTTGCCATAATCGCCCCAACTTTTGTTCCTGGAATTTTGATAGAAACAATAGACGGCATTCGTAATGAAACCACCCAGTGTCACCATCAATGTAGCAGGCAGTGTCTTGAATATATCCGCACTTTCAGCAAAACAGAGTTTCTCTCCAAAACCCAATCCTATACTGAAACACGCACTCATAAATCCAGCAAGAAGGGCTACAATAATACCTTTAGTAAAATTGAAATCCTTTACGGCCTTCTTCTTCTCTTCTTCGCTCAGGCTGGCAGACTTCATGCTACCGGCCAGACCGATAATGCCAATACCTACCAACGTGACCACTACACCAACAATAACCGATGTTGTCAAATCTCCTGCCTTACCAGTAAATACCGGAGTCAATATCGTTCCCAATCCGGCACAAGTACCCAAAGCGATAGACTGCCCAAGAGCTACGCCCAAATAGCGCATAGACAAACCAAACGTCAGTCCCCCCACTCCCCATAAAGCTCCGAAGAACATAGTCCAAAGCGTATCCGCAGGATTGTTTGCATAAATCTCGAACAGCGAATTGCCGGCAGGTACTGCCAGCAACGCGCCCAAGAACGGAAAAACCAGCCAAGCGAAAACACCTTGTACAATCCAATACGACTCCCAGCTCCACTCCTTGATGCGGTTAATGGGTACATAGCAACTGGATTGGCAGAATGCTCCGATGGCAATAATCAATAACCCTAATATTATTTCCATTTCTGTCAGTTACAAGGGTTTCCTATCCTCTTTTAGAGGTTACATTAGCTTCATACTTCTCTATTTCAGCGATGAACTCCTCACCTACCGGAACATTGTTTTTCAGACAGAACATGTCCCAAACAGCGTTCCAAGCAAAGCCTTAGCCTCTTCGAGCAGAGCAAGGCGCTGGAAACCTTGACCGGTGGCCTCATATTCGCGAAGCTTTGCCAATGGTTCTAGTAACGCACGCAACATGCATTTCTGCGCCGCACGGGTACCGATTACATAAGCACCGATACGGTTGATGGAAGCATCAAAATAATCAAGACCAATGTGTACACGGTCCAGTGCATCGCAACGGACAATTTCTTGGAAAAGTTCAAGAGTGGGGTCATCCATGATAGTTACATGGTCAGAATCCCAACGTACCGGACGGCTTACGTGGAGCATCAGCTCAGGGACAAAGAGCAACATGGAAGACACCTTGTCTGCAGCACTTTCCGTAGGATGGAAGTGCCCGGTATCAATGGTAATAAGTTTCTGATGCTGTACACTATAGCCCATACAGAATTCATTGGAGCCTACTGTATAACTCTCTAAACCTATGCCAAACACCTTCGATTCAAGGCAGTCCTTCATATGCTTGTATTCCGTAGCAAAAATACGGTCGAGAGAATCTTTGAAAAGCACACGATACTTCATACGGTTTACAGTGATATCCTTGCTACCATCATGCACCCAAAGATTCATGATGCAGGGATCTCCCTGGCGGCGCCCCATTTCTTCGGCAATGGCACGACAACGTTTAGTATGTTCGACCCAAAAGTCACGGATACCTTGGTCCGGATGAGCCAGAGAAAGATTACCGCTCTTCGGATGAGAGAAAGAAGTGGAATTAAAATCCAATTTTATACCATTCTCGGCTGCCCATTGCATCCAGCTTTCGAAATGTTTCACCTCTACCTGATCGCGATCTACGAAGGTACCGCCAAAGTCACCGTAAATCTCATGCAAATTCAAACGGTGCTTACCGGGGATATAAGAAGCAGCTTTCAAAATATCGGAACGCAGTTCTTCCATATTACGGGCTTTACCGGGATAGTTTCCTGTTGTCTGGATACCACCGGTCAATGAGCCGGCAGATTCGAATCCCTGAACATCATCGGCCTGCCAACAATGCATGGAGATAGACACTTTCTGAAGTTGCTCCATTACTTTTTCTACATCCAATCCGAGAGCTGCGTAACGCTCTTTAGCAATTTCATACGCTTTGTTTATCAATTCTTCTTTCATGATACGTGATTTGATTATGAGTTATAAGTTATTGGTAATCATTATCCATTATAATTAGTCATCGTCAATTGCTTGAAGTGCAGGTAAGCGGTATTCCAATCCTCCATATCCTGCGGATAGAAGTCTTTAATGGTATGGAACGGTTGATGAGCTGTCTCATGGAAGCAATGTTTCTAGCTGCTCCGGCAGCCAATGCCTGAACCATAACGTTACCGATAGCAGTAGCTTCGGAAGGTCCGGCAATCACGGGAATACCGACAGCATTGGCTGTCCACTGGTTAAGCAGTTCGTTACGGCTACCGCCACCGATAACATGTAAAGCCTCCACCGGACGTGGTGAAAGATTTCGCAGGCTATCCAGCACCTGACGATATCTCAAAGCAAGACTCTCAAAGATACAGCGTACTATCTGTCCATGTGTCATGGGAATAGGCTGACGATAATCGGAACAATAGGTCTTGATGGCTTGCTCCATATTCGCCGGATTGGTAAACAAAGCATCATCCGGATTAATTAGACTACGGAATGGTTCACAAGTACCAGCCTCAACGATGAGTTCGGAATAAGGGATTTCCCCCCATTCGGTACGGCAACGTTCAAGCAGCCACATACCACAAATATTTTTTAACAAACGAATGGTTCCTTCCACACCGCCTTCATTCGTAAAATTCAAGGATTCTGTTTCAGCAGTAATGACTGGAGCATCCGTCTCCACTCCCATCAGAGACCAAGTACCACTACTTAGATAAGCAAAATTACGGTCCATGGCAGGTACGGCAGCAACAGCAGAAGCCGTATCATGCCCGGCAACAGCTATCACGGGGACAGCGCCAAGTCCGGTTATTCGTTGTACTTCCTCCGTCAAGCCCCCTATTTTTTCACCAGGATAGACAAAACGCCCGAAATGAGCTTGTGTCAGTCCAATCTCCTGCAGCAAGGCATCCTCCAGCCTGCAGGTATTGGCATTTACCAACTGTGCCGTACTGGCAATAGTATACTCCGTTACCATCTGACCGGTCAACATATAGCTCAAAGCATCAGCATAAACAGCAATTTATCTGCAGCTGCCAATGCACTGTCATGATTACGGCGTAATGTATCAAGTTGGAACAAGGAGTTGAAATTCATCACCTGAATCCCCGTCCATCCATACACATGGCTACGAGGTATACGTGTGAAGAACGCTTCCGGAGCACCCACCGTATGAGGGTCACGATAGGAATACGGCTGGCGAAGAAATCCCCCATCCTTACCTACACAGACAAAATCTACTCCCCAAGTGTCGATACCGATGGAAGTTATTTCTACACCTTTACGGGCGGCAATCCTCAGCCCTTCAATAATATGACGGTAAAGTTCATAAATATCCCAGTAAAAGTGTCCGCCGGCTTCAATCAGATGATTTGGGAAACGGTTTACTTCCTCCATTTCCAAGCCGTTCGAAGTAAAAGTTCCCAGAATTGTACGGCCACTGGTAGCCCCCAAGTCGACCGCAAAAAAGCATTGTTTCATGGTGATTAGTTTTAGTTGCTATTCAACGATACAAAAATAGGAGATTATCCCCCTACTTTTTGTACAGTTTTTGATTGAAAGGGTATCAGATTTGGCAATTGCATATCTATTCTATATTATATCAACATTTATCAAATGCATACAGAAACAATCCCCAATAACGTGAAAGAACAGATAAACAAGGCTGCTACAAAGAGAACAAGAACAACATATATAATATACCTATGTATAAAAAGAATAAAAAAACTCTCCTTTTTGCATATTCTTTCCGAAATAATCCCTAATTTTGCGCCACCCTTAGAATAATTATACAGAAAATGAAGAAAAAAGCCAATCGGTTAGACGCCATCAAGATGATTATCTCAAGCAAAGACGTCAGTTCTCAGGAAGAACTGTTGCAAGCTTTGAGCAAGGAAGGCTTTGAACTGACACAAGCCACCTTGTCACGCGACTTGAAACAGCTGAAAGTAGCGAAAGCAGCGAACATGAACGGCAAATACGTATATGTGCTGCCCAACAACATCATGTATAAACGTTCGAACGACCAGAGTGCAAGTGAGATGTTGATGACAAGCGGATTCGTTTCACTTCAATTTTCGGGCAATATTGCGTCATCCGTACCCGGCCCGGATATGCCAGCAGCATGGCCTACGACATCGACAACCGGGAGTGTCCCGCCATTCTGGGTACCATTGCCGGAGATGACACCATCATGCTGGTGGTGCACGAAGCGGCGTCACATGACGAGGTACGCAGCTTCCTATCGCAAATCATCCCGAACATTAAATGATAGATAACAACAAAAAACAAGAAATTAAATAAGAAATGGATTCGAAACAAATTGATGTGATGGTGGCTGACGCCTCACATGAAGTTTACGTGGACAAGATTTTGGATACCATCCGGGAAGCTGCTAAGGTACGTGGAACGGGCATCGCAGAACGCACACACGAATACGTAGCTACTAAGATGAAAGAAGGAAAGGCCATCATAGCCTTGTGTGGAGACGATTTTGCCGGTTTCACCTACATAGAGAGCTGGGGCAACAAGCAATATGTAGCAACCTCCGGTCTGATAGTACACCCCAAATACCGGGGACTGGGACTGGCAAAACGTATCAAGACCGCCTCTTTCCGCCTGGCACGCCTACGTTGGCCCAATGCCAAAGTTTTCAGTCTCACCAGTGGAGCTGCCGTCATGAAAATGAATACCGAGCTAGGATATGTGCCCGTCACCTTCAACGAACTAACCGATGACGAATCCTTCTGGAAAGGTTGCGAAGGCTGTATCAACCATGATATATTGGTAGCCAAGAACCGTAAATTCTGCATCTGCACAGCAATGCTTTACGACCCGAAGCTGCACGAAGAAGATAAAATATAAAAATATAAGGATATGGAAAAGAAGAAAAAAGTGGTAGTCGCATTCAGCGGCGGTTTGGATACCTCATTCACGGTCATGTATCTTGCCAAAGAAAAAGGATACGAAGTATATGCAGCTTGTGCCAATACTGGCGGTTTCAGCCCCGAACAGTTGAAGACTAACGAGGAGAATGCCTACAAGCTGGGTGCCAAAGAATACGTCACCATTGACGTGACGCAAGAGTACTACGAAAAAAGCCTAAGATACATGGTATTCGGAAACGTACTGCGTAACGGCACCTACCCCATCTCCGTAAGTTCCGAACGTATCTTCCAGGCACTGGCCATTGCACGCTATGCCAACGAAATCGGCGCCGATGCCATCGCTCATGGTTCTACGGGTGCGGGTAACGACCAGATTCGCTTCGACATGACTTTCCTCGTCATGGCTCCGGGCGTGGAAATCATTACGCTGACACGCGACATGGCACTGAGCCGTCAGGAAGAGATTGACTACCTGAACCAACACGGTTTTGCCGCCGACTTCACCAAACTGAAATACTCCTATAACGTGGGTCTGTGGGGCACCTCCATCTGTGGTGGTGAGATTCTAGATTCTGCACAAGGATTGCCCGAAAGCGCCTACCTGAAACACTGCACCAAAGAGGGCAGCGAGCAGTTGCGCCTAACTTTTGAGAAGGGGGAACTAAAAGCCGTGAACGACGAGACATTCGACGATCCCATCAAAGCCATCCAGAAAGTGGAAGAGATCGGTGCAGCATACGGCATCGGCCGCGACATGCACGTAGGCGACACGATTATCGGTATCAAAGGCCGTGTAGGCTTCGAAGCTGCCGCACCCATGCTGATTATCGGCGCACACAAGTTCCTGGAGAAATATACCTTGAGCAAATGGCAGCAATACTGGAAGGACCAGGTAGCCAACTGGTACGGCATGTTCCTGCACGAAAGCCAATATCTGGAACCGGTAATGCGCGACATCGAAGCCATGCTGGAATCCTCGCAACGCAACGTAAACGGTACGGCTATCCTCGAGCTTCACCCACTCTGCTTCTCTACCGTAGGTGTAGAAAGCAAGGACGACCTTGTGAAAAACAAGTTCGGCGAATACGGCGAAATGCAGAAAGGCTGGACGGCAGAAGATGCCAAGGGCTTCATCAAAGTAACCTCCACGGCACTGCGTGCATATTATTCAAATCACAAAGACGAGAAAATCTAAATGACGGACAAGAAACGGAAACTGACACGTCCCCGAACCGGAAGAATACTTTCCGGTGTATGTGCAGGACTGGCAAACTTTTTCGGACTTGACGTATCTTTAGTACGCATCGTTTATACGTTCGCTACCGTCTTTACTGCTTTTGCAGGTGTAATTATATACATTATATTATTGATTATCATACCAGAAGAATCCAATAGATATTATAGAAATGATTAAAGTAGGATCATCGGCGGAGCCGGATACACGGCAGGCGAACTGATACGTTTACTGCTCAACCATCCGGAAGCGGAAATCGTATTCATAAACAGTTCAAGCAACGCCGGCAACAAAATTACTGATGTACACGAAGGACTGTACGGTGAAACAGATTTGGTATTTACCGACCAGCTTCCGCTGGAAGAAATCGACGTGCTGTTTTTCTGTACGGCACATGGCGACACGAGAAAATTCCTCGAAAGCCACAACGTGCCCGAGGAGCTGAGAATCATCGACCTCTCCATGGACTACCGCATAGCCTCTCCTGACCACGACTTCATTTACGGCTTGCCGGAACTGAACCGCCGCGCCACCTGCAAGGCAAAGCATGTAGCCAATCCGGGCTGCTTTGCCACCTGCATACAATTGGGGCTGCTGCCGCTCGCCAAGCACCTGATGCTGAATGATGACATCATGGTGAATGCCATCACCGGAAGTACGGGTGCCGGAGTGAAACCGGGTGCCACGAGCCACTTCAGCTGGCGCAACAACAACATGAGTGTTTACAAAGCTTTCGAGCACCAGCACGTGCCCGAAATCAAGCAATCACTCCGCCAGCTGCAAAACAGTTTCGATGCAGAAATAGATTTTATCCCCTACCGGGGTGACTTCCCGCGCGGTATCTTCACTACCATCGTAGTAAAGACCAAAGTGGCTCTGGAAGAAATCATCCGTATGTACGAAGAATACTACGCCAAAGATTCCTTTACATTTGTCGTGGAAAAGAACATTGACCTGAAACAAGTGGTGAATACCAATAAATGCCTCATCCACCTGGAGAAGCACGGTGACAAGCTGCTTATCATTTCCTGCATCGACAACCTCCTGAAAGGTGCCAGCGGACAAGCAGTCCACAACATGAATTTAATGTTTAACCTGGAAGAGACCGTAGGATTACGGTTGAAACCTTCTGCATTCTAAAAAAAATGAATTTATTCGACGTATACCCTCTCTTTGACATCAACATCGTCAAAGGAAAAGGCTGCCATGTATGGGACGAGAACGGTACCGAATACCTCGACCTCTACGGTGGCCATGCAGTCATCTCAATCGGACATGCACATCCACATTATGTAGAGATGGTGAGTAACCAAGTTGCTACGTTAGGATTCTACTCAAACTCAGTAATTAACAAGCTGCAACAGCAAGTGGCAGAACGCTTGGGAAAAGTCTGTGGCTATGACGACTACTCATTCTTCCTCATCAACAGCGGTGCCGAAGCCAATGAAAACGCCTTGAAACTCGCCTCCTTCTACAATGGCCGTACCCGTGTGATATCCTTCTCAAAAGCATTCCACGGACGTACCTCACTGGCGGTGGAAGTAACGAACAATCCTAAAATCATCGCTCCCATCAACAACTGCGGGCACGTCACCTACCTCCCGTTGAACGACATCGAAGCCATGAAGGCCGAATTGTCCAAAGGAGATGTCTGCGCAGTGATTATCGAAGGCATACAAGGTGTAGGCGGCATCCAACTGCGACAGACGAATTCATGCAGGCTCTCCGCCAGACTTGTACGGAATACAACACGGTCTTGATTCTCGATGAAATCCAAAGCGGCTACGGACGCAGCGGCAAGTTCTTCGCCCATCAGTACAACGGCATCAAAGCGACATCATCACCGTGGCAAAAGGCATCGGCAATGGTTTCCCGATGGCAGGCGTACTCATCAGCCAATGTTTACACCAGTATACGGGCAACTTGGAACCACTTTCGGTGGAAACCACCTAGCTTGCAGTGCCGCCCTTGCCGTGCTGGATGTGATAGAGCAGGAAAACCTGATAGAGAATGCAGCCCAAGTCGGCAACTTCCTGATAACGGAACTAAAGAAATTCCCTCAAATCAAGGACGTTCGCGGACGCGGACTCATGATAGGCTGGAATTTGAAGAACCCATCAAGGAACTGCGCCTAAGACTACTGAAAGAGCAGCATGTATTCACCGGTGTAAGCGGTACGAATGTACTTCGCCTGCTGCCGCCTCTGTGCCTCGGCATGGATGAAGCAAAGGAATTCTTGGAACGCTTCAAGAAAGTACTTTAATATTTGACACAAATAATCAGCCAGCAAAAGAAACGACCGAAAAGCAGAATACCTTTCTCTCTCGGTCGTTTTTTGTAGAAAATTTATCTACCTTTGCCAGCAAAACAACTCTTTTAACAACAAAAAGATATGAAAGCAGCAATTATCGGTGCAGGAAATATGGGGGGAGCCATTGCCCGAGGGCTGGCAAAAGGAACAATCATCCTGCCGGTAACATCATTGTCTCCAACCCCACCCAGGGCAAGCTGGACAAGCTGAAGGCAGAATTCCCCGCATTGCAAGTGACCAATGACAACCAGGAAGCGGCAGCCGGTGCAGATATGATAATCTTTGCCGTGAAGCCATGGCTGATGGAGCCAGTGATAAAGGAACTGGAACTAAAAGGCACAGAGATTCTTATATCCGTTGCAGCCGGCATTCCTTTTGAAAAGCTGACACACTATGTAGCAGACAAAGAAATGACCATGTTCCGTCTTATTCCCAATACCGCCATCAGCGAGATGGAAAGCATGACACTCATCGCCAGCCGCAATGCCACCAAGGAGCAGGAGCAACTGATGCTGGACATTTTCAACCAGATGGGACTCGCCATGCTCATTCCCGAAGAAAAGATTGCGGCAACCACTGCCATGACTTCCTGCGGCATCGCCTACGTGCTTAAGTATATCCAGGCAGCCATGCAGGCCGGCGTTGAAATGGGTATCTATCCCAAAGACGGCATGCGCATGGTGGCACAATCCGTGAAAGGGGCAGCCGAGCTGATTCTGAACAACGACACGCACCCCAGTGTTGAGATTGACAAGGTGTGTACCCCCGGAGGAATTACCATCAAGGGAATCAACGAGCTGGAACATGAAGGATTCACCTCCACTGTGATTAAAGCCATCAAAGCGAGTAAATGATATTTAATGTGCTAATGTAACGATGTCCCGATATGCCTATGAGCTACGGTATAATTAAACATTGTGCAGCCTATTGGCACATTGCCACACTTTAATAACAACCCATTAAAAAAATATAATTATGGACGAACAAATCAGACAAATAGCCGAACGCCTGCGCGGACTGCGTGACGTATTGGAACTGACTGCCGACGATATCGCCCGCGACTGCGACATCTCTGCAGAAGAGTACCGTCTGGCCGAAACCGGAGAATTCGACATCTCGGTCAGCATGCTGCAGAAGATAGCACGGCACTACGGCATATCACTGGACGCACTGATGTTTGGGCAAGAGCCCAAAATGAGCTCCTACTTCCTGACACGTGCCGGAAAAGGAACCAGTATAGAACGTACCAAGCATATAAATACCAATCGCTGGCAGCCGGTTTCATCAACCGCACGGCAGACCCGTTCATCGTGACCGTAGAACCGAAACCGGACAGCGAGCCGATACATTACAACAGCCATACCGGTCAGGAGTTCAACCTCGTACTGGAAGGCCGTATGATGGTCAGCATCGACGGCAAAGACTTAATCTTAAACGAAGGAGACAGTCTATACTTCAACTCCAAACTGCCGCACGGCATGAAGGCGCTTGACGGAAAGACTGTAAAATTCCTGGCAGTAATCATGTAATAAAGTTATGGTAGAAAGATTTTTATCTCAAACATCCTTCACCTCACAGGAGGACTTCATCAAGAACTTGAAGATAAACGTACCGGAGAATTTCAACTTCGGCTACGACGTAGTGGATGCCTGGGCAGCCGAGCAGCCCGACAAACCCGCACTGTTGTGGACCAATGACCAGGCGAATGCCGGCAGTTTACCTTTGCCGACATGAAACGGTACACAGACATGACGGCTTCCTATTTCCAAAGCCTCGGCATCGGGCACGGAGACATGGTGATGCTGATACTGAAACGCCGTTATGAATTCTGGTTCAGCATTGTGGCACTGCACAAACTCGGTGCAGTGGTGATTCCCGCCACCCACCTGCTGACGAAGAAAGACATCGTATACCGCTGCAACGCCGCAGACATTAAAATGATAGTCTGTGCCGGCGAAAGCGTCATCACCGACCATATCACGGCAGCTATGCCAGAGTCTCCTTCTGTGAAACGCCTCGTAAGCGTCGGGCCGGAAGCTCCCGAAGGATTCGAAGACTTCCACAAAGGTATCGAGGCCGCCGCTCCTTTCGTGAAACCGGAACATCCGAACACGAACGATGACATCTCCCTGATGTACTTCACCAGCGGTACTACCGGAGAGCCCAAAATGGTGGCCCACGACTTCACCTATCCGTTGGGACATATCGTCACCGGCAGCTTCTGGCACAACCTGAAAGAGAGCAGCCTACACCTCACCATTGCCGACACCGGTTGGGGAAAAGCCGTGTGGGGCAAGCTCTACGGACAATGGATTGCCGGTGCCAACGTATTTGTATACGACCACGAGAAGTTCACTCCCGCAGCCATACTGGAGAAGATACAGGATTATCACGTCACGTCGCTTTGTGCACCGCCCACCATCTTCCGGTTCCTCATTCACGAAGACCTTACGAAGTACGACCTATCCAGCCTAGAATACTGCACCATCGCCGGAGAAGCTTGAACCCCGCTGTATTCGAGACCTTCAAGAAGTTAACGGGCATCAAGCTGATGGAGGGCTTCGGACAGACCGAAACGACCCTTACCGTTGCCACCATGCCGTGGATGGAACCGAAACCCGGCAGCATGGGATTGCCCAATCCGCAATACGATGTAGACTGATAGACCACGAAGGACGTTCCGTGGAAGCCGGTGAACAGGGACAGATTGTAATCCGTACCGACAAAGGCAAACCGCTGGGATTGTTCAAGGAATACTACCGTGATGCCAACCGCACCCACGAGGCATGGAACAACGGCATTTACTACACGGGAGATGTAGCCTGGAAGGACGAAGACGGCTACCTCTGGTTCGTGGGTCGCGCCGACGACGTCATCAAAAGTAGCGGCTACCGCATCGGCCCGTTCGAAGTGGAAAGTGCATTGATGACCCACCCAGCCGTAGTAGAATGTGCCATTACCGGTGTGCCCGATGAAATCCGCGGCCAAGTGGTAAAAGCTACGATTGTGTTGGCAAAAGAGTACAAGGCACGCGCCGGAGAAGAGCTTGTCAAGGAGTTGCAGAACCATGTGAAGAAAGTGACGGCTCCCTACAAATACCCGCGTGTCATCGAATTTGTTGATGAGCTCCCCAAAACCATCAGCGGGAAAATCCGCCGTGTGGAAATCCGGGAGAACGACCGGAAATAACACTCGCCACCCAGCATCTGAATCATAAGACAACATCCGGGTAAATGAATAAGGAAGGGGTAAAACCGAAGTCTGCCATTCTATTGACGATTTCAGTTTTACCCCCTCTTTTTACAAATAGTTGTCTCATTGTGAATACCAAAAGGAGAAAAAAACTATATTTGCACGAAATTAAACTTCACTTGGAACATTTATAAACAAGAAAGACCGACACGGCATATGAAAAATAGAATGCAGATATGGAAAATACTGGCTTTCTTAGGAGCGGTACTTTTCTTGTCTGATACAATATACGCCCAACAATGGACATCCGATAGTCATTCGGAATACAAACGGGATACACTCCCTTTCTCACAGCGCTTCATCCACAGATTAGGCGTAGAAGGGCGTGCTGGCTATATTTTTCAGACCAACCCTTTTCTGGAGTACTCCAACCACCAATACAAGGCCATGAAAAATGCCTATGCCGGCCATCTGAAATACTCCTTCCAGCTCCGTCCCCACACCGTTGCCGACCAGGCTTATATAGGAGCCTATCAAGGGATTGGAGTCGGCTATTTCAACTTCGGCAATCCGGAAGAGCTGGGCAACCCGCTGGCGGTCTATCTGTTTCAAGGGGGACGCATCGCCCAATTCAGCCCCCGCATATCCTTGAACTATGAATGGAACTTCGGCGCATCGTTCGGCTGGAAACCCTACGATGAATATGACAACCCGGAGAACCAGATTATCGGCTCGAAAGTGAATGCCTATCTCAATGTGAACCTCTACTTAAAGTGGGCACTCTCCCCCAAGTTCGACTTGATGATAGGAGCTACCGGAAGCCACTTTTCCAACGGAAACACCCAATATCCCAACTCCGGTCTGAACACGGTGGACTGCAAAGTGGGACTGGTATATAACTTTAACCGCAGAGCGGATGAGCTTGCCCAGTCATGGCAACGCCCTATCGTTCCTCCATTCCCCCGCCACGTCAGCTACGACCTGACTTTGTTCGGCTCCTGGCGAAAGAAAGCAGTGGCCCATGAGGGCAGTAGTGGCCAGGTACCCGCACCCGGCACTTACAACGTGTTCGGTTTCAGCTTTGCACCCATGTACAACTTCGGCTATAAATTCCGCGCCGGTGTGGCGTTGGACGGCGTATACGACCACAGTGCGAACATGAAAGAATCGTACGAGGAAGAGAACGGCTTCTATACTCCGCCCGCCAAGAAACAGATGGCATTGGGCTTATCCGCCCGCGGAGAATTTGTCATGCCTTACTTCACGGTAGGTATCGGTCTGGGAGCCAATGTTCTGCACGGCGGCGGTGACATGAAGTCTTTCTATCAGATTCTTGCCCTGAAAATAGACGTAACACGCAATTCGTATCTCCATATAGGATATAACCTCCGGGAATTTCATGAGCCCAATTATCTGATGTTGGGTATCGGCTATCGGTTCAATAACAAACGCCCCAAGCTGTTCTGAACAATAAAGAGGAGGCTATTTATATAGATTCTTTTATTTCATCTGCAAGCACATATTAGTAAGTGCCACGCGCACATCATCCACTAAGCATTATAGTTAGTTTGTTAGTTCACAGCGATGAACACTTTGTTCAAGTATAGAGAAACAGTTTGTTCCAATAAGGAAAAACAGTTTGTTTTCATTAAGGGAAACACTTTGTTCGCTATAGGGAAACGGTCTTTCATATCAAGAGCTTATAAAGAAAAAGCTCTGCAAATCAATGATTCACAGAGCTTAATCGAGTACTCGAAGCGGGACTTGAACCCGCACAGCCGCAATGGCCAAAGGATTTTAAGTCCTTCGTGTCTACCATTCCACCATTCGAGCATCCTAAAAAGGGAAAAGAGAGCGGAAAACGAGACTCGAACTCGCGACCCTAACCTTGGCAAGGTTATGCTCTACCAACTGAGCTATTTCCGCATTTGGAGAACGGGTGCAAAGATAAACAGTTTTCCCGTTTCTGCCAAATTTTTTTTTATAAAAGTACAGTACTCGCAGCGGGACTTGAACCCGCAGAACCTTTTACCTGCCCAGCAACTCTTTCTCTGCAGCTTGCATGGTCTCAAAATTGAAACCATCTACCACTTTCTGCATCAGGGCAGAGACTTCATCGTTGCAAAGGTTTCCGATACTGCCTTCATGGGTATGATGTACCTCTTTGCTGTGCGAGAAGTTTCCGGCTTCAATATCCAGTCCCACCTTCTTGTAGGCATCGCGGAAAGGCATCCCTTCACGTGCCAAGCGGTTGACTTCCTCCACACTGAAAATAAGCAGATACTTGTCATCATCAAGAATATGTTCGTTCACCTTGATTTCATTCATAATGTAAGTCGTCATCTGCAGACAGTCTTTCAGTTCCTGAAAAGCAGGCAGGAAGACCTCTTTGATAATCTGCAAGTCACGGAAATAGCCGGAAGGAAGATTGTTGGCTATCATCATAATCTGCTGGGGAAGGGATTGCAGTTTGTTGCACTTGGCACGCGTCAGTTCAAAGACGTCCGGGTTCTTCTTGTGAGGCATGATGCTGGAGCCGGTAGTGCAATCGTCCGGCAGCTTCACAAAACCGAAGTTCTGACTGTTGAACATACATGCGTCAAAAGCCAATTTCGATATGGTTCCGGCCACACTGGCAAGGGCGAAAGCTACATTACGCTCCATCTTGCCACGCCCCATCTGGGCATACACTACGTTGTAGTTGAGGGAATCAAATCCCAGAAGACGGGTAGTCATCGTACGGTTCAGCGGGAACGAGGAACCGTATCCCGCAGCAGAACCCAAAGGATTGCGGTTGCACATCTTGAAAGCTGCCTGAAGGAACATCATATCGTCCACCAGGCTCTCGGCGTATGCCCCAAACCAAAGTCCGAAAGAAGACGGCATGGCTATCTGCAAGTGTGTATAACCCGGCATCAGTACATCCTTGTAGCGTTCGCTCTGCATAATCAGCACATGGAACAATTGTTCCACAGCCTCCGCCACTTCCTTTATCTCTGCACGGGTAAAGAGCTTCAAATCGAGCAACACCTGGTCGTTGCGCGAACGTCCGCTGTGTATTTTCTTACCTATATCACCCAAGTTGCGCGTCAACATAAGTTCCACTTGTGAGTGAACGTCTTCCACTCCCTCTTCTATCACAAATTCTCCACACTCGGCCATCGCATAGATTTTCTTCAATTCGGCCAGCAATTGCCGCAGTTCTTCCTTCGTCAACAAGCCAATGCTTTCGAGCATTGTGATGTGCGCCATGGAACCCAGCACATCGTGCTTTGCCAAATAAAGGTCCATTTCACGGTCACGGCCTACCGTGAAGCGTTCGATATCCTTATTTACCTGAACGGATTTTTCCCAAAGTTTCTGAGCCACGTTGTTTCTAATGATTAATGATTAATATTGTATCATCGCCAGCATATCTGCCATCTTCTCCAATCCTTCCTGCAAGGGTTTCTGCACCATGGCCTTCATAAACGGATTTATATCCATGCCGATGGTCAGTTTCATTTTACATTCGGTTTCGGTGACGGGTACAATCTGTATCCACAGATTGAAGGGCAGCGGTGAAGTGGTTGTTGCAAACTTGATACACTTGCAAGGTTCCTTCTCCACAATCTGCAACGTAATCTTTCCCACGGGAGCCACCTCTATCGTCATGCTCTCCGCATCAAAACTCAAGTTCTTCACTTTGTCTTCAGGCAGACGGTCTTTCACCTTCTCCAGATTGCTCAAGTTGGAAAGCTTTTCATAAACAGCTTCTTGTGAAGCCGGTACAACTTTCACTCCACTCTCAAATTTCGTCATAATCAATCGTATTCAAAAAGAAAAAGAACTATCCGGACAGAATCTATCCGAATGGCTCTTTTATCCATATTAACATTTTTACAAATAAGTTCTTATTTACCAGATTCCCAATGTGCAGGTCTTTACGCCATTCATTCAGA